>ERZ894214.267-NODE-267-length-42454-cov-60.8218_pt1 | contig 42454 bp, 49 predicted proteins | sample MGYA00380290_ERZ894214 | MGnify/ENA primary metagenome ERZ894214 (study PRJEB32331, sample SAMN06328421) | human gut metagenome | biome: human gut microbiome; feature: stool | host: Homo sapiens | collected 2014-09-19 ... | reverse complement strand
AGCTGCGTCACTTGTATTTACTCAATTATCTGCTCCAAACCTGATTAAATTATGAGAAAGAATTTAGGAATGTTGGCGCTGATTATGGCGTTCTGGTTCACCATCTCGTTTATTACTAATATTCTGGGACCACTTATTCCGGATATTATCCACAACTTCAATCTAAGTGACCTGGCGATGGCGGGATTTATCCCGACCTCTTTCTTCCTGGCATACGCCATCATGTCTATCCCTGCCGGATTACTGATTGACCGTTTCGGTGAAAAACCGGTATTATTCGGTGGCTTCCTGATGCCGTTTATCGGCACCATCCTGTTTGCCTGTATGCATACGTATCCGATGTTATTAGCTTCTTCTTTCATCATCGGATTAGGAATGGCCATGTTGCAAACTGTATTGAATCCGCTCCAGCGTACTGTAGGAGGAGAAGAAAACTATGCATTTATAGCCGAACTGGCACAATTCATGTTTGGCATCGCTTCTTTCCTAAGTCCTCTGGTATATACTTATCTGATTCGTGAACTTGACCCGGCAACCTATACAGCCGGGAAAGGTTTCTTTATCGACTTGTTGGCCGATATCACCCCACGAGAAATGCCGTGGGTATCTCTTTACTGGGTATTTACCATCCTGTTGTTAGTCATGCTGATTGCCGTTGGTGTCTCCCGCTTTCCCAAGATCGAATTGAAAGAAGATGAGAAAAGCGGGTCCAAAGATTCATATCTGGCTTTGTTCAAACAGAAATATGTATGGTTGTTTTTCCTGGGGATTTTCTGCTACGTAAGCACGGAACAGGGAACTTCTATATTTATGAGTACCTTTCTGGAACAATACCACGGAGTCAATCCGCAAACTGACGGTGCGCAAGCCGTGAGCTATTTCTGGGGATTGATGACAGCCGGCTGTCTCGTAGGTATGATTCTACTCAAGTTGATTGACAGCAAGCGATTGCTGCAAATCTCCGGAATCCTGACCATCATCCTATTATTATCGGCATTGTTCGGAAGCAAGGAAGTATCTATGATCGCTTTCCCTGCTGTCGGATTTAGTATTTCCATGATGTATTCCATCGTATTCTCATTGGCTTTGAACTCTGCTTCACAGCATCACGGTTCATTCGCCGGTATACTATGTTCGGCAATCGTCGGTGGTGCCGGTGGTCCGATGATTGTGAGTACGCTGGCAGATGCAACATCACTCCGCACAGGTATGCTGTTCATCCTTGTTTTCATAGGATACATCACCTTTATCGGTTTTTGGGCACGCCCACTGATTAATAACAAGACCGTTCGTCTGAAAGACTTGTTCAAAAACAACGTTGAACGCTGAACAACAAACGACGAATAAAAAAATGCAAAGTTATATGATGAAACAACGAATATCTATTTTTCTCTTGTTCACCATTCTGCTATCCGCCAACGGGTATGCGCAAAAAGCAATCATGCGCCTGACTCAACAGACTTTGATGCATGAGGTCCGCGAAACGCCTTCACCACTGGACGGGCAGCATATCACTGTCAATCCTCCTCGTTTCATGTGGCCGGACAAATTTCCTCACTTGGGGGCCGTATTGGACGGAGTGGAAGAAGAAGACTACAAACCGGAAGTAACTTACCGCATCCGGATTGCACGCGACCCGGAATTCAAATCGGAAGTGATAACCGCTGAAAGGAAATGGGCCTTTTTCAACCCATTCAAACTGTTTGAAAAAGGAAAATGGTATTGGCAATATGCCTACGTTGACAAGGATGGAAAAGAAGAATGGTCGCCCGTTTCTCATTTTTATATAGACGGGCATATACGTACATTCAACCCGCCTTCTCTACAAGAGGTGTTAGCCAAATTACCCAAGACGCATCCCCGTATCTTGCTTGATGCCAAAGATTGGGACAATATCATCGAACGGAATAAAAACAATCCGGAAGCACAGGCTTACATCCGGAAAGCCGATAAATGTCTGAATCACCCGCTGAAACATTTGGAAGAAGAAATTGATACGACCCAGGTTGTCAAGCTGACAAACATCGTTCAATATCGTTCCGCTCTGATTCGGGAAAGTCGTAAGATTGTAGACCGTGAAGAAGCGAATATCGAAGCCATGGTACGTGCTTACTTGCTAACGAAAGACGAGGTATACTACAAAGAAGGTATAAAGCGTCTTTCCGAAATTCTTTCATGGAAGAATAGTAAATACTTCGCGGGAGATTTCAACCGTTCCACCATTTTGTCTATGAGTACTTCCGCGTATGACGCATGGTATAACCTGCTGACTCCGGATGAAAAGAAACTACTCTTAAGAACGATTCGTGAAAATGGAAAGAAATTCTATCATGAATATGTCAATCACTTAGAAAACCGTATCGCTGATAACCATGTTTGGCAAATGACTTTCCGTATCCTGAATATGGCTGCGTTTGCTACGTATGGCGAACTGCCGATGGCTTCCACCTGGGTGGATTATTGCTACAATGAGTGGGTATCCCGTCTGCCGGGCCTCAACACGGATGGAGGATGGCACAATGGCGATTCTTATTTTCAGGTCAATCTCCGCACATTGATTGAAGTTCCTGCTTTTTATTCCCGTATCAGCGGATTCGATTTCTTTTCTGATCCCTGGTATAACAACAATGCGTTCTACGTCATCTATCAACAGCCTCCATTCTCGAAATCCGCCGGGCAAGGAAACTCACATGAAAGTAAGCTGAAGCCAAACGGTACACGAGTCGGGTATGCAGATGCCTTGGCGCGCGAATGTAACAATCCATGGGCAGCCGCTTATGTACGCACTATTTTGCAGAAAGAACCGGATATTATGGAAAAGACTTTCCTCGGAAAATCCGGAGACTTGACCTGGTATCGCTGTATAACAAAGAAAGCACTTCCCAAAGAAGGCCCTACTCTTGCAGAATTACCGATGGCAAAAGTATTCAATGAAACGGGAATCGGTACGATGAATACTTCTTTGGGAGACATAGATAAGAATGCAATGCTGTCGTTCCGTTCCAGTTCCTACGGTTCCACTTCCCATGCACTAGCCAATCAAAATGCTTTCAATACATTCTACGGAGGTAAAGCCATTTTTTACAGTAGCGGACATCGCACTGGTTTTACAGACGATCATTGTATGTATTCTTACCGTAATACTCGTGCGCACAACAGTATTTTGGTGAATGGAATGACGCAGAAGATCGGGACGGAAGGATATGGCTGGATTCCACGGTGGTATGAAGGAGAGAAAATCGCTTACATGGTAGGAGACGCTTCCAATGCTTATGGTAAAGTGACTTCTCCCCTATGGTTGAAACGTGGCGAATTATCCGGTACGCAATATACGCCCGAAAAAGGATGGGATGAGAACAAGCTGGATATGTTCCGCCGTCATATCATCCAATTGGGAACTACCGGAGTTTTTGTGATTTATGATGAATTGGAAGGAAAAGAAGCCGTCACATGGAGTTATCTTTTACATACCGTAGAACTGCCTATGGAAATACAGGAACTGACGGATGAAGTGAAAGTTATTGGTAAGAATAAAGCCGGAGGTGTTTCTGTTGCCCATCTTTTCAGTTCGGCAAAAACGGAACAAGCGATGGTAGATACTTTCTTCTGTGCGCCAACCAACTGGAAAAATGTGACGAACGCACAAGGGAAAGCGTTGAAATATCCTAATCACTGGCATTTCTCTTCTACAACGGTTCCGTGTAAAACCGCCCGTTTCCTGACAGTGATGGATACGCATGGAAAGAACCGCCCGGATATGCAGGTAGTTCGCAAAGGTAATACCATTCAGGTAGGCGACTGGACTATTACTTGTAACCTGACAGAAAAAGGGAAAGCTGCCATCTATGTAAGCAATAAAACGGAAAAGGTTTCTTTAAACTATGATGCCGGTAAAAAGGAAGGTGCAACGATAGTCACAGATCAGGTAAAAGGCAAACAGGTTACTAAAGTCCTGACAGACTATTTACCGGATTTTGAGATTTAATTTCTCCCCGCTTTAGATGAAGAAACATATACTCCTATAAAAACGTTATATTTGCAGAGTAATTTTAAATAAAGAAGTAACCATGAAATATATCGGAGCACATGTAAGCACATATACATTCTATTTTTATAATTCTAAAAACCAATAACAATAGTGTGATAATCAATATTTTACATATAAGAATCCGAATTTTATAAAACTAACAACAAATTTACATTTATACTATATTAACATTTATCATCTCATTACACTGATTAAAGACCAACAAATTTAATCATACTTTCTTATATCACTTATTTTTATTATATTTGTGCCGTGTTCGGGAGAAATCGAACACACGTAAGACGTTTAATAGTTGAGGATAGTAAAAACTGGCACTTTATACATATCAACCTAAAACTATTAAGCGTCTGTGCCGTTGTATAATCTATTGATATACGATATAGGTGCAGACTGCTTAATTTTGGTTGATGGGTATTGCCAGTACCTTACTATTCAAATTTTGCAGATATGCACCTTTTTTATATGAATACTAGAGAAGCATTAAAAATAGCAAGTTTAATTCAAAGACAGAGTTACATAGAGAACTTGGAACAACTTCAATTGATATGTCTAAAAATAAATTTAGACGTTGATTTTGATTACGTGTACTTCTATGAAGAAGTAGAACTGCTTTCCATTGCTAGCATACACGGTATCTCAATAGACGAAAAGAATCTATATATTCTCACAAAAAACAATCAATTACACTGTATCTCTTTATCAAATAAAGAACATTCTATTTTTGATTTAAATAAATCACCATTTAAAATTAAATTAAAATCCTTTTTATATAAAATCATTATTAACCATTAAAATTTTTATGAGATGAAAAAAATTAATTTATTTGCTTTATTAGCAATGTTGTTTAGTGTTAGTTTATTCGTTAGTTGTTCAAGCGATGATGATGAAACAAAAGACGATGACGGAGACAAGAACTATGCTGAAATGATTGTTGGGAAATGGAAATTCGTAGAAGGCAACCACCCCGAAGAATTTGATGAATGTGATTATCAAGGATGGACGGAATTTAAAGAAGGTGGCGAATATCTTGAATACGATAAATGCATAAACAAAACAATAAATGGTACCTGGAAAATTGACGATGAAGGTAAATTGATTTACAATCAATCGAATGTTTCATTTACATTTAAAATCACTATCAAAGAATTGACAAAAGATAAATTAGTGATGGAAGAAACAATATTGGGTCATACTTCAATTCTAACATATAAACGAATAGAATAATATCCTTTTTGTATTATTTGTATCACTACAAACAGACAAAGCGACATTGAGTTAAATAGTTATTACACGACAGGACATCTAAAGTTTTCATAATTTAACTAATATTTTTACATACTTTTCTATGTTTAAAACGTCCAAATTATAATTGAAAAACACACTTGCACAAAAAGCGAATCCCCTTGTTAGTGATTAGCAAGGGGATTTTATATTATAAAGTATTTCTATGATTTAAAATTTATTTTATATATTTGCTGCATAGTATATTAAACAATTCAATATAAAATACTTATGAGAAAGTACTTATTATTAATAGGCATATTGATAGCACAAAATCCTCTATTCGCACAAAATGAGAAAGAATACATTATAGACGGATTACACTTCAATAGTTCTGCTGACGAAGTTCTAGGAACTTTAAGAAACAACAGATGGGATGAAGGAGAAATCACTGAAGGTTACAATTTCAAAGGGGAAATATATGATTATAAAAATTGTGACTTATTTATTCAAACTATGGGAAGCAAGACAGTTTCTATAAACATATTCCTCCCTGAATGTTTTTCTTGGGAAAAACTTGATTCAATATATCAAGATGTAAATAAAAAAGCCTATGAAGAATATAGAAAAGAGCCTGAAATATATGAAAGTTTTTATTCAGGAATTATCCCAACCTCCAATGAAGATAAATTAGAAAAGCTCAAACAGGATAGCTGTAAGTTCAGTAGAAATTACAATGGAGTATTCGTTGAAAAGATTTACGACAAAGAGAAAGGATTTCGGGTACTGATTGGTTGCTCTTTTGGATTTTCAATAAATATTGGAATCAACAATAATGATTGGGAAGAACATTTCCATCAAAAATTTTTAGGAATACCTTTAATGGGGGACAGCAAAACTTTTGTTTCAAAATTACAAAAGAAACATTTTTCTTCAAAAGAGAAATTAGATGGTAAATATTGGCTTGAAGGAAAATTCGCAGGGATAAATGGGTGCAATATTATTATAGATGATTCTCCAAATATATGTGGAGTTATCGTTTTTTTACCACCAAAAGGAAATTGGAGCGGACTTTATTCAGATTATCGTAATTTCAAAGACAAATTATCTACCAAGTACGGTTCTCCTTCAAATACAACAGAAATCTTTGAAGGCGGTGAATATGGACTTAGCAATAAAGAAAAGATGATAAAATTAAAAAATGGCAATTGTACATATTCCACTCAATTTGATACCACAGTTGGATATATTCTTTTAGAAATATCTTCATTATCAATGGTAAAATTAACCTATATAGATGGTATAGGGTGGAAAAATATGAAGAAAGAAGGAATTGAAGATTTATAATGAAATCAAATCCCTCTATCTATAAAGACAGGGGGATTTATCTTAAAAAAATATATTATGTAATGACAGAAAAATTAGTATTTATATTGTTTTGCTTGTTCTAGCGGCAACAGATACACGTCTTTCAGAACTTTCTCTGTATCACAGAACGTAGACTTGTTCATCCATCTCTTTTCCTTCTTAATCTCCGACATATTGATGAATTTAAAGCTCCATACACAAGCGGTTCTATCGCTCGGATACAACGCAATATACAATGGTCGATGGTCTGTATAAGTGCTTTTAAGGCTATCGTGTTTCATCACTTCAAGGAAACAATCTTGGTATTTATCAATAGGAATATTTCTTTCTTTTATTTCTATGTTATAAATACCAGTGCAATTACCTGTTGTCGTTGCAGTCACGGTTAAATCAGTTACATCAGTAATAGGTAACTCTGTATATTGTACGTCTTGGAAGATAGTATTAAATAGCTTAATAACTTCTTCTCTATCTTTCTTCTCTTGTATTTCTATTCTTTCTTCATTCATTTTCTTGTTACATTTTCAATTTTATTTTTATTTATAATTTGAATTAATTTATTTGTCTTGTAGATTCTAATTGATAACACAATACAAATAAGAATCAAAATAAAAGTATAGTATTTCATTTTCTTTCTCTTTATATATAAATATCTATTAAATTGAAAAAGTGATAGAAAATTGAAGAAAAATGGATAAAAAAAATGTGCTGTTGTGATAACAGCACATCAATCATAAATAATAAATTAAAGAACAAAATATTTAACAAGAGAAATATCAGTTAAGTTATTATCAAAATAACTCACATAAGATTGATATTTATCGTTGCGGAGAGTGCGACTCGAACGCACGGCCTTCAGCTTATGAGACTGACGAGATAACCACTTCTCCATCCCGCAATAATTACCTCTTGGAAGAGGTATTTAATACATTAGTTATTTGTTGAGAATCTTGGTAACGCTCCAAGTATCTTCATTGTAATTACCTATTAAAATAGGTATTTAATACATAGATTATTTGTTGTGAATAAGGGTAATGTTATACCTGTCTCCAACTTAATTGTAATTACCGCAGAGGTATTTAATACATAGTTTTGTTACGGATGGTGGTAACGCTCCACCTTCTTGATTGTAATTACCTATAAAGGTATTTAATACATAGTTTGTTGCGAGAGTTGGGCTTGAACCAAATTGTAATTACCTATAAAATAGGTATATAATACATAGTTTGTTGCTTCAAAAGCTAGAATCGAACCAGCGACCTTCATTGTAATTACCTCTCGAAAGAGGTATTTAACACATATCTTAACTTACAATCCAAATGTATATTTTTTATTTTTGAAAAACAACTTTTGAAATATATTTATTTTTCTCTTTTAATTATAAATATCACATTGATATGAACGTTCATTGTGTCGTAGTTCTTGTCCTTATATTCATTGATGAAGAAGTAATCGTAGCCTGTATGCTTATTATGATATAACTTCACCAATCTGTTATATTTCGTTGAATAAACCCTACCGAAATTGGAAACAACGAAGTTCTCATTCTTCTTTCTGTCTTCAGCTATTAAATATTTCCAGTTTTCACAAGGCTCACTTATCTTTTCAAGTTTGTCATAGTTAATCATCGTTTAGTTAGTATTTGAAATGAGCTGAGCCAAACAGCGTCAGCCCTTATTAAAAGGCTCAAAATGGCTGGCAAAAACAGCGTTAGCCATTGGATTAAGCCACATTTGAATATCCTGCTTGAAGTTTCATTATACAGTCTTCAACAAGGTTTTGTAATTCAACAGCTTCTTCAGTTGAAAGCTCGTCAATACCATTTTTCAATTGCTCTTTGAATGATAACAACGTAGCTAAACTATTCCTTGAAAGCGATGCAAGCACAGTGTTATACACTCTAGCGAAAATTGGATTATTATTCAAAGATTCATTCAAATCAAACTCGCTTGCATCATCACTGTCTTCATTGAATTGTTCACTTGTTGTTTCAATCAGTTGTAACAGCTCACCAATATAACTTTCTTTCATTGGAAGTTGTTTTATTTTAGTTGAAAGAGATTCCAGTTCTTCAAGACTTTCAGCATACACCACTCTTTGATAGTAGTCTTTCGCTAGGGCTGTTTCGTCAATGGTAACTACATCATTGGAAGAAGACTTCTCTTTATCTATTACATCAACGCTAACGTTATTTTCAGGCTCTCTGTTGAAAGATTTCTCTTTAATTGAAGAATTACATTCTTTTTTATTTTCAATTGAAACAACAGTCTTATTTGAATTATTTTTTGAATATTTATTTAAATCAATATTGAAAAAAGAATTAGCGTCAGCCACTCTGCTTGAATTGTTAGCGTTAGCCTGTTCCTTTTTGTCTTTTGTTTTTTCAGGGAACATATCTTCAATAACATCACCTGTTGAAACAGATTCTTTATCAACGTTAGTTGAACTATCAAAATTATTAAAAGAAGAATTAGCGTTAGCCATCTCATTTGTAACATCAGCGTTAGCTACCTCTCCAACTTCGACATCTTTATTATGAAATTTATTTTCTTTATTAAATTCATCTTTTTTATTTAAATCATCTTCTTTAATATCTATATTACTTATATGTGTAGTAAATTTTTCCATAGGGGGTGTAGTAATTTTTTCCATACCTGTGGTAAAATTTTCCATAGGTGTGGAATTTTTTTCCATAGGTGTAGTAAATTTTTCCATAGACACATTATCTGAAGATTCAGTACAGGATGCAATATATTCAACACAAAAGCGTTCCCTATCTTCCAATTTAAAACAGGAATTTAATTTATCATATATTTCTTTGATTACTTCAAGATTCAATGTATAGTAATAAGCACCTGAATAATTTTTCTCCCTTGTTATCAAGTTTAACAACAAAAGTTTATTAATAGATTTCTGAACAGTTTTGTTTGACTGATTCAATAGTCTAGCAAGATAATTCAATGAAGCATAATTTCTTCCAATATTGCAGACGTGTACAATTTGATAGAATGTCACTATTTCATTGGAAGATAATAAATAAGTAAGATTAGTATTGTATAATACATAGAATTTAGCTGTATTACCATCAGTTGTTTTAAACAAGTCATTATAAGACTTCAATGTACTTTTTTCCATAAGTTAATCAGTTTAGTTTAATTATTAATAATCAGTTTATCATCAAATAGAAAGTAAATGTAGCTAGCTTAAACTGATTAAAAATGCTAGCTACAAACAGCTTGCAATCTGCCTTTCTACACATATAAATATCAGCAACTTCCAAGAAGTGTAACCAAACGTACATTTTTTTTATTTAAAATCCAAAAAAATCTAATAAAAATGATTACAGGAATTTGTGGTGAATCAACAACCAATTACCTTTGCACACAATATAACACTCTGTAATTGGAATAGGTAAATTGCATAAATTATGCAAGGGGTAAATTGAGTGGGATAGCAAAAAAGGGTATCAATCATTGATACCCTAAATTATTTATATGGCATTTCTTTATTTTTCCATTTGACCTGATTTTTTCGTAAAAAGGGGTAACTGAATAAAAAGGATTTTAAGAACACAACTTGTTCATTATTCACGTCAAAGAACAGTGTTTCAAAATCCCCTAACTATATTTCCATTCATATCCAATTCACATACATAGGTATATTTACCACATTGTATAGCATATATAATATTTTCAAATATTTTTCTAACATTCTGCGTTTCCGAACTAACAGGTAAAATACTACACCATTTATCTGATAAATCCAACATAGGAGAAAGGACTTCGATTGTTGGATATTTACTATTAGAATATCTTATAGCTTTATCAGAAGGTCTTAAAGCACAACTTCGACTAAGAGGAATCGTACTATACCGACTTAAATCATAATGATATTGCAATTCGATACAAAACTCTTGATTAGTACCTACATAGTACATTTTTTCATTATCGTAAATTGTAAAAGATTTCCTAAAGGAGAAGGTGTTTGATATAGGTAAATACATATCAGTAAAATAATACTTAACACGCTCCTTAGCACAAAAAAAATCACGTTGAGAAAAAATAAACATTCCAGTTCTGCAATCTATTACTATTCCATTATAATATTCTCCTAAATGTAAAATATGAAACAACAATTGTCTTTGTAAAACATTTATTATACATTTCACTGACTCTTGATGAACATACACATATTCCCCAAATCGATTTTCTATTCTAAAAGATAAAAACTCCCCCCTAATTTCACGTATTATACCTGCTAAAGTCTTTTCAGTCCCATCTACTTCTAATACCCGAATTTCCTCTATACGATTACACGAGAAATAAGTATGAGAAATGTAAGTATCACTATTTTGAGGATATTCAGAATATCTAAGTGTTTCTTTCATTATTCATTCCAACATTTATTTCATTTTTAATTTTAATGCTTTTTCTTGTTCTTCTAGCTCTTTTTTCTTTTTCTCAATTTCAGCTAGTTTTTTATCAGCTTCTTTGTTCGATTCAATCTTCTTATCAATCAATTTAATAATTTCTTGTAATTCAGATTTATACGATTGAAGAGCAACTGTTTCTACATAGTTTTTTAATCCTGCTTTAATATCCTCAAAAAGAGGAACAAGGGTACGTTTTTCTTTCAGTTTTCGCTTATAGAATACGATTCTTTTGTATTTGTCTTCAACTGATAATGAAGCCCATTTGGACTTTTTTGTTTCGCTAATTGAAGCTAAATAGCTCTCTTCGTGCTTAGTAATCTCGTTCAATTTTTCTTCTTCGGATAATGCTTTTCTACCTGCTGTCGCCATAATTATTTTATTTTTGCTCTTAATTTTTCTAGTTCAAGTTTCACAATATCACAATTTCCAAGTGCGTTATCAATTTCCTGAAGAGTATGACTATCATCATCTAACATAGCCATATCAGCTATCCTATTCGCCATTGAAAACAGTTCATAATCTACCTTATATTCGTAATCGTAATCGATATTAAATACCACTATATTGAGAACATTAAATAACTGATAGCTTATTCTATCTTTACTTCCCTTTAACAAGTCTTTGAGAACAGGCTTAATCATTTTCTCATATTCTTGCCTTGAAACAGCTTCCACTTCTTTAATAGCCAAATCAAATCTCCTATCCATCAGATAAGTATAGACTTTACACGCAATATTTACTTCCATATCAATATTAATTAAATCATAAAGACAAAACTAATTAAAAATATAATATCAACAAAAAAGCGCACTATAAAAAATAGCACGCTTCTTTATTTTTATTTGTTATTTATTTCGTTTTTTATTTCATCTTTGAACTTCTTTACCTCGCTACTATAATGTGTTGAGATTCCGAAAATGCTACCTGTATACACCAAACTCTGTCCAAGCACCCACAAAACACTATCCGAAATAGCTCCCAAAGGCGGTACAACGAATCCTGCTATCGTCAATCCGAATCCTGCTACAATGGCAAATACAGCAGTTGATAATGTTACAATTTCTTTTATCGTTAGTTTCATTATGACAAACGTGATTTTTCAAGGTTATTAAAATCTATTTCAAAATACGCCATCAGCTTATAATCTTTCTTTCTATAAATTCTACAAGTAACTTTATCTTTCAGTAAGTTGGTGTTTTTATCATAAGCGTATTCATCAAATTTGATATAAATCTTCTTATCAAATTCAATTGTTTCTTCGTAGCTTTTTGTGGTGTATGTGCCTTCTAGGTCATTGACAATCAGTTGATTTTGTCGCTTATTATCAAGGCCAATGAATTGATGTCCTGATAACTCATATTCAAGGTAATAGTCAGCAGCATTGAACGTTACAGAAGCTTGATTTACATTTTCTTTAGCGTATGTCACAACAGGATTATTCAGCCAAATTGCTCCGTTTTGATTATGATGTACATACCTCATTGTCGCACCTGTAAACTTGATAGCTTCGTACTTAGGAGCTTGCACAACGAATGACGAATGATAATTATGATAATTCGGAAAATTCAAAGGAAAACATCCACCTAAACTACTCCATTCGGTTAAATCTCTATAATCGGTAAACTGTTTTAATGTCATACAAACGTATAAATCAGTCTGAATTCCCGTGTCCCCGCTTGAAGATGGTATTTCAAGTGTCTGTTCTGTCCTATCTAAATCTTTAATAGGTTTATCTGCTGATATAACCCTTATTCGGTTCGCATTTACATATATAAATGTAAGATAAAGTCCCTGTGTATTAAATATTTCCGATAATGTTAACTGTCCGTCTAATTGATTGAAAGCCAATCGACAAACGGTCGGGCTTACATCATCATATTCGGTAGTAATGTTTAATGTGATTGGGCTTTTGGCGTGGTGGTCGTAGCCACGAAAATCACCCAAACGGAAAGGCTGTTCAGTACCCCCTGAAGGCGGCCGATAAGACATTTCTGCTAGTTCTTGACCTGAAGTGGGTCTCTCTATTTGAGGAGCCAATTGAAAGCCATACGCCCTACCTCGCCACGCCTGATAATCATCCATTTCGACCTTGTTTGCAGCATAAGCGAAAGGCTTTCTCCAAGCGAACAGGTTTATATTCTTACTCGTACATAAATCACTTAGTTTCAATGATTTCTCACCTAGTTCTTTTGCTACTATTTCAAAGGTCAATCCTTTGTATGGTAAACTCATTTTATTTCATTTTTTAATTCAGTTATTTTTAATTTTAATTCATTTATAATTGAATATAAATCATTTATTTGTGATGATAAAACTGCTGTCAGTTGTTGATAATTCAATGATAGATAGCCATTAATATCTTCATTCACAAGTTCAGGATAAACCTCTTGTACCTCTTGTGCTATAAATCCGATTTGCTTTTTATTATCTTTAAAATAAGTAACAGGATTAAGTAGCCCTCGATTATCCAATGAATGAATATCTGTTTTTAATCGTTTGTCTGAATAAGCTGTCACCTCACCTGTTACAACCAAATCACCACCAATTGACACGTTACCTGAACAAGAAGTATTTGTATCGCTACGCATAAACGAACTAGCGTGTAAATTATCAACCGTATCTGAATTTTTTACATTCAAAGTAGATATATCAGAAGAATTTACTTTTGAATCCAGTTGTGTCTGCAAGCCTGTTACGGCTGATATAACGTGAGTATGATTTACATTTGATTTGTTATTTAATTCAATCTGCAAATTAGTTATATTCGCTATTGTATGTGTATGAGCTGAACTTGCTTTACTATCCAACTGTCCCTGTAATCCCGTGATATTCGCTATTGTATGAGTATGACTACTACTAGCCTTAGCAGCAAGTAAGTTATTCACCTCTGTTTCAGTATAATATCGACCATCGTGAGTATGTGCCGTATCAGATTTCTTATTTAATTCAGTTTGTAAATTAGTTACTGCTGAAATTGGATGGCTATGAGAACTGGAAGCTTTTGAATCTAGCTGTGCCTGCAATCCCGTGATACCCGAAATGACGTGTGAATGAGAACTAGCAGCCTTTGAATCTAGTTGCGCCTGTAAATTCGATATATTAGCTATTGTGTGTGTATGACTACTACTAGCCTTAGCAGCAAGTAAGTTATTCACCTCTGTTTCAGTATAATATCGACCATCGTGAGTATGTGCCGTATCAGATTTCTTATTTAATTCAGTTTGTAAATTAGTTACTGCTGAAATTGGATGGCTATGAGAACTGGAAGCTTTTGAATCTAGCTGTGCCTGCAATCCCGTGATACCCGAAATGACGTGTGAATGAGAACTAGCAGCCTTTGAATCTAGTTGCGCCTGTAAATTCGATATATTAGCTATTGTGTGTGTATGACTACTACTAGCCTTAGCAGCAAGTAAGTTATTCACCTCTGTTTCAGTATAGTACCTACCATCGTGAGTATGAGCCGTATCAGATTTCTTATTTAATTCAGTAGTCAAATTTGTTATCGCAGAAATTGCGTGCGTATGGCTTGCACTAGCTTTACTATCCAATTGACTTTGTAGATTCGATATATTAGCTATCGAATGTGTATGGCTACTAGCGGCTTTACTATCTAGTTGTCCCTGTAATCCTGTGATATTAGCTATTGCGTGACTATGCGCTGAAGGCGTAAATGTAGTAGGTTTACCCTGTAATGTGTCCCAAGTAACCGTCTTATCAGCAATCAGTTGTGACAATATTTTTCCCTGTCTTGCACTCAACGCAGCAGTTGAAGAAACAGAATCAAGATTATCTATCACCTCGATTGAACAAGTTCCACCACTACCCACATTATCTAGGATTTCTTTTAATCCTGTTACATCATCAATCGTATGCGGGTGATTAAGTGGCGCATACACACCTGTATAATCAATATTATCTTCTCCATAAGCTACCACTTCTTCTTTACTTATTATCGATTTTTTAAAAAGTACCTGTTTCTCAACCACATAATTTCCGTTTTCATCAAGAACATAAGGCAGACCGTTCCCACCTGTTAAAATAGATGAAGATGATGAAGCAAAACCACCTGTATTCTTCAGGTATTTATTTCTAAAGTTATGAGGTATATAATTTGTTTTTATTTCCATTTTCTAATTAATTTCATTTAGCTGAACATCAACTTTATTATTAATTAAATCATACGTTACCGAATTTATTATGTAATCTTTTTGAGTGCTCTTTTCATTTAATATTGAATTGAGATTTACATTTTTATTCTTTATTGAATTTGAATAAATAAATCTCGGTTTTGAATAATAATTCGTGTATTTTTGGATACAATGCTCTTCTGCTTTTTTTGTTTCTTTGTTTGATATATCGAAGATATTATCTACGAATTTATACGTATCTTTATCTTTAAAAAGTACATAGGAATAAGAACCGCTGTGTTCATTGAAGGTATTCACACGAAATTCAATATCATCCAGTTCCTTGATTATTTCCTCATTGATTACATTCTCAAATTTTATATCATCATCATATACTTCATCATTGAATACATCTTTAACATAACTTGAAGTAGTGTACTTTAGTTTAATACCTGATAGATGAAAAGCGTTACATCGGATTGCTTCTTGGTCGGTGCGCCGCATCGGTACTGTTCCAAGCTGATTAGCAGGATATAATTCAAATGTCAAGTCTCCTAAAGTTATTTGATTTTCAGGTAAACGAATCGCCACCCCATCCTCGCTGTCAGCAAGGTTCATTCTCCAAGAAACGGTATTTGTTAAACTATATTCTGTATCGAAAACCTTATCATCGACCTTATTCTTATGAACTAAATAAAAGCAGTCCTGTAACTTACACTCATCAAAGTACCACTTTTCAACGAAAATCCGTTCCCCATTTCTCATAAACATATAAACTGCATTGACATCTGAAAAACCACCAGTGTATTTTTCACGTGTACTTGCGTTGTATTCTGATTCATTACAAAATCTCCAATATCCGTATTCATCCAAATACCTGTACCAGCGTGCTCCTTGCCACGTATTAGGGCCATTACACACTTGGTAGTAACCTCTATTTGTCTTATCAATGTATTCTTGATAGTTTACCCATCTTTCGCCATCATAGTACATTTTGTTACCAACTGCCAAACGACATTGAAACATAGTATCATAAAATCCAGTTGAATACTTACCATTATAATAAGTCTCATCACTAGTTTTTATATGAGAAGCAGCGTTCCAATCACCACTTAATTTGTATTTTATGTCAATGATGAATGTGCCACCCTTAACAGCCAATGGCGGTTTGTTCTTCAATGAAAGTTGAACGCCAGTCGTTGTTTTCAATCCCATCAAGCCATAGTCAGCCATTGTAAAATATGTTTTCCAACTAAGGCTTGAAGGCTCATTTTCAGATTCATAAGAAGCAACTTTTTGCCAATAACTACCATTACTATCTGCATTATCGACTGTAATTTCTTCTAATACGACACCAAGAACATTAGGTTTTTGCCAGTTCCAATTATTCTTTGATTTGAAAAAAGCATTAAGCATTGTATAGTCTTTATTATCAATGCTTCTATGTGTTTCATAGAATTTATTGGGGTCACTGTTCTGATTCATCAGGTCGTCGTCCCAATCAGGAATAATTGTGTTGTTACTGTTCGTGTTTGCTATTACCACTACCTTATTATATTGTTCATTGATGGAAATACTTGCGTTAGCATAATACACATTACTATTTACATCAATTACATTATTATCAATAGTTACTAGGGAATTGGTATCATCAATCAAATTATATTTGGTGTATTCTTTAATCGACTTAATCGAATTAAAATCAACAAAATAAATTGAATCCTCAAAATAATAACAGGTCGTTCCCAAAAATCGGGATATATACTCTATAATGTCTTTACAGTTCTCGGCTTCTTCACTTTCATCAAAAAAATTTCTATCAAGAATAAACAGGTTATTCAATAATTCAACAGTACCATTAATTCTTTTTGAATTATGTACATAAATATTTTTAATTAAATTATTTGAATCAATTTTATTTATTATGTATTTTAAAATAGAATAGAAACTAACTATTGATTGACTATCATTTACATAGCTGTATTTATAATTCTCCAAACTCGATAGAATATCATTAAATTGAAGAGACAACTGATTATACTCATTATCATAATCGCTTTGATATAAACAAGGTACAGAGAACCCACACCAAATTGTCTTACCATTCTTCTTCAATAAGCAATAGATTTCATTCTTCAATGCTGTATATAAATCAGTCAGTATTTTATTTGTCACAATATTAATCTGACAATCACTACATTTAATTGGTTTAAAGACATCATCATCACTCTCATAATTGATTGAAACCGCATTGGCACTACATTGTAATTCAGAGGGTGCGACTGTTGTTGCCGCATCCTCAAAATTCTTGTATATTTCTATTTCGATTGAATTATTATCGATGTCCTTGAACATCGAATTATATATTAATTTGTACATTAAATTAATCGATTAATTCTATTATTATGTTGTTTTAGGATTCCTACTAAAGCCTTGTCAGAGATTTTAAACTCAACTTGACCGTTTAATGAGTTTACAGGTGAATTGCTATTCAATACTTTAAACAAGCGTGCCTGTTGTGAACCGTTAAGAATAGCTTCACCACTGTTAACTCTAGCGAGGTTGCCATCACCACTAAATTTGGAACCACCAATCACACCACCATTAGCAAATTTTGGAATCATCGCAAACAAGGCTAATACACCAGTTATAGCACCTGCTATCGCTATCAAGTTCATCGGGAATGGCAACTTCGCTGCACCTTTAGCAGCCGAACTAGCGGCTTCTGATGTATTGGCAGCAATATTCGTTGTGGCTGTCGCCTTGTTAGTGGTAGCAGCAGCAGTATCTAAAGCTATCGATTGTGACGTACTTTGAGCCTTAGCAGTTGTTTTTGTAGTTTCTGCCATAACAACCGCATTTGCTTCTGCCTGTGTGTTAGCGATTCTTTGAGCTGTTGTACCATTCTCAATTGCTGCAAGTGTCTGTGTAGCAGTCTTATAGTTATTAATAATGTCTGTAAGTTGCTTCCAAGCAGAGTACATCTCTAGGATTGCATCAACACTACCAAACAACGAATCCACGAAGGTTTGGAATTTCTCAAAGCCTGACATCTCATCCCAACCTTCAAAGGAATCAATTAATGATTTGATGGTTTTGGGAGTTTCGGCAAGTGTCACTCTTAATCCCTCGTAGATACCTCTATCCATTTGTTTTTTCAAATCCTTAATGCGTTGTTGAGCTTGCTTTAATTGGAACTTGTCTTCAAGATTTGTGACGTGTTCACCTAATCTTTCTATGGCATTATCAAGTTGTTCCACCTGTCTTAATAATTCATTAGAACCTTCCGTCTGCAACTCCTTCGCCTTAGCAATATCTTCGGCACTGATATTTGAACGTAGTTGTTTAAGTTTATCAAGTTGGGATTTTAAGTAATTAGTAAGAACCTCATTCTCTCTATCTTCTTTTTTATCGAATGAAAGAAAATCCCATTTATTAATCTTTTCACGACCACTACCTGACATTACATTATTGTAGTTCTTCTTCAGCCAAGCAGCACGAGAACTGGCTTCTCTATTATAGCGATTCAGTTCTTTGTTACGTTCTTCATCATCATTTTCTTTCTTTAAAGTCTTGATTAATTCTTCTCTCGTTTTAATCAGGTCTTTATACTTTTGAGTCTCCAATTTGGAAGCATCTCCATTGAACTCATAAGAGGAAATAAGTGATTGAAGAGCAGATAATTTCTTCTCGTGAAATTTTTTATCATCGATTAAATTCAATTCCAATTCCCTTGAATAATAGTCCAAATTGATAGCGTATCTCTTTTCAGCATCCGCTATACTGTTCTCTCTTTGTTCTGCTTTTTTATCGGGCTTGGCGATATTGGCAATCGATTGATTTTTAATAAATTGGTATGGTGATGTCGTTTGAGCATATTCCAAGCTGCTTCTCTTGTCACCTTTTTTATCTGTATAAGATTGGTCTTTCAATTCGGCATATATTTCATTAATCAAATCTTTTGCTAAGGTGTTGATTTTCTGCTTAATTCCTTCATCATTCCACCCCTTTGCAGTGCCTTCCTTCCTGATAGCAGCGATAGCCAAATTTAACTCACCTTCTTTATCTGATAAGTACTTATCAATATCGCTAGTCAATTTATCCTGAACAGGCTCATTTTCAGGGAAATTTCTATTTAACTCCTTGATTTTCAATCCTGCTTTAGCGTTATAGTGAGCAATGGTAAGGTTGGCAAACCTTTCTGCCGTAGCATTTAAAGAAGCAGAATTTTTATCACCTTTAAAAGCGTCTTGAATTAATTTAATTAATTCTTGTTTTTTGATGGAATCATTTTTATCAGACAATAAAATATTATTTATATTGTTTTTTAAGTCGTCAGTTCTTATTTTTGCTACTTCTTTTATTAATCCGTTAGATTCAAATCTCTTTTGAATATTATTCATTAATTCATTGAAAACAGAATTATTTTCAAAGAATGATTTATTTAATCCTTCAATCGCATCGTTCTTAGCCTTGAAGATGTTGTACTGCTTCTGCCATTTGATTACGTCTTTGATTCGACCTGCCAACTTATTGTATTCTTCTGCTGATTGATTGACACTAATTTTTTCCAAGTGCAATTTTTCTAACAATTCGGGGTATTCCCTCTTTAGCTTGCTCATAGCGGCTTGCCACGCATAACTACTTGATTCGTGTTCACGTAGAATTGATACTAATTGAAGAAATGAAGTCTCTAATTTATTGTTATTCGTGGTGGCTTCGTTCATCAACTTATTAGCATTTCTGACGGCTTCGGTACTCTTCCGCCAAGCAGACACTAAAGAAGTACCAATTACACTTACCAATGTCAAAGCGATACCAATCCATCCCCCGAAAAAGGAATACACACTTCTACCAACAGTTTTTGCAGCATTTCCAATTTTAGAAAATACGCTTGTCATTGTACTTTGGAAATTGGAAGCACTGGCAACAATTTTGCTTTTATCTCTCTCAAAATCCTGATATGCAGTACGTAATAAATTCACATTAACATTCTGACTTTGACGATTGAAGGTAGATAAAGTATCAGCCACATTTGCAATAGCTCTTTTGTATTTTTGAGTATTGGTAGTGCTAGCGTTAGTGATATAAGTTAAGTCGTTCATCAATTTTTGGTAGACCTTTCCATTTTTAGTGGATAAATCAAATTGAGTAGCAACCTGCCCTAGTTCTTGATGTAATGACTTGTAATAATTCGCTGTATCTTTATTGACACTTGAATTGATATTAGTGATACTTTGAGCTATCGCAGCATTTTGATAAGCGTCACTTCTTTTGTTTAATTCTTTGGTATATTCCTGCTCGGCAAAGGACTTCAATTTAACCTGTGTCTTTTGGAAGATACTACCAATTTTACTTAATGCTAGACCGATAGAAGCCACCATTACAGTTGGAACGTCTTGGATTCGTCTTATGAACTTTGCTAGTATGTTGAGAGGTTCAGTAAACAAGTTTTTAAAGCTATCAAATATCTTAATTTGAGTATTCTCATAAACAGATTTCAACGTCTTTTGAGCTTTCTCAAATTCACCCAAACCTTCGTCAAACATTCGTGCGGCTTCTCCCTGACTGTTGGATACGGCTTGGTAAAGTTCTGACATATCGGTATTTAGCACGGCTGCCATTTTGGGCGCACCCAACTTATTAGCAAATTGAGACAGGTCTTGAATTGAGAAGCCCATCGCAGCTTTTTTCATACGTTCTAGGGTCTTTATCAAACCTTCAGAACGTAGTGATACTTCATCCAATTGGATTCCGTATTTTTCTGCAACCTTGATGGCATCGGGCGTCTTGTCTGCTATGGCAAGAATCACCTGTTTTAAGCCCGTACCTGCTTCACTACCCCTGAAACCTTGATTTGCTAAAGCTCCCAGTACGGTAGCAGTTTCTTCAAGTGAAACACCTGCTGACTTCGCTATTGGGGCTGCTATCTTGAACGCTTCGAACAATTCAAGTACGTTGGTAGCAGTATTTGAAGCTGTTGCTGCTAGCACATCATTAATTCGTGTTAAGTCCTTAGTACTTAGTCCAAAAGCGTTCATTGATGTGGTGGCAATGTCGGCTGCTTCCGCCAAACTAATAGCCTGACTTTGAGCTAATTGAAGAACACCGCCTAATGCTTCTTTTGCTGCTAATGGTTTCAAACCATTTCTGATAAGCTGTTCCAATGCAGTAGCAGCTTCCGTAGCCGTATATTTCGTGTCACGTCCCAACCTCATAGCTTCTTCTCGTAGTGCTTTCAAATCACCAGTTGAAGCCTTTGATATAGCCTGAACACGTGCCATTGCATCTTGGAACTGTGCACCCGCTTGAATCATATCACGACCAAAAGATAAGGCAGAAAAAGCACCAAAAGCATTGATAGCTAACTTTTTAAATTTAGTAAGTTGTGATTGTATTCCTTTTATTCCTTTATTAAAGTTCTCTGCCGCTAACTTGACAGCAATAGAGAAATCTAGTTTTTTGCTCATTTATGTTTGTGTTTTTTATTTTTATTCAGGTTGTGTCCATTCTATTTGACCGCTATTCATAAATTGATGTAACTTATCTTTATGTGTATCAATTACTTTCAGACCTTCTTTCTCTTTTTCTTCTTTCTCCCAAGAGAATGGTAGCAATTCATTTACAGATAGTTTCTTGGCATTGATATGCGGCATAATGGTTAGGTAGGTAAATAACCGTTTTTCTTCCAACCGATTTTTGTTTTTATTATCCCTGTATTTGATGTAACTATCTATTTCGGAATAGTGCATCTCATTGAGAACATAGTTAATATCCAAATTACAGTCCATCACAAGTAACGGAACAAGTTGGTAGATAAATACCTTTGGTTGTTCTTCTTTATTTGGTGTGTTATTTTCAGTATGTATTTCTTTATTTATATCCTGATTATTGAAGAACTGGCTTTCAAATAAGAATATCTGCTGAAGTCTCTGATTTATTTCCTCTACAAATTTTTCATCAGTAAATAGAAATTCTACTGTCTCTTGATATGTCCTTTTGAAGTCATTATTCGATACTAACATACAATAAAGTAATGGTAACACATCTTCTTCGCTACCATTGAACTCTGAAAACGGTTTTCCTGTTAGTCTCTCATAATTTATAATTGATTTAATATTTAAATTTAAATTGAAATTTAATTTCTTCATTATCTAATTTTATTAGATATGTTTTTATTCATTAAAATGAATAACAAAAAAGTGCGAACTATGCGTACCTTAAAAGAAAGTTCGCACTGTTCGCACAATTATACATCTATATATATAAGGTACGCACGTGCGCACGTACATTATTATATATATGTATTACATAATAAAAAAAGGTGAGTAAAATGAATTACCCACCTTCAAAATTGATTATTGTTTTTATGCTTTCGCATCGGTCTTAGTCAATGCGCCATCGCCTGTTAATTCAATGCTCATTGTACACACGCTACCGTTATCGGCTGATAAGTTACAAGATGTACAGTAAGCCTGACCTGTGTAATAAGTTTTCGTTTCATCCATAGTGAAATCACCACTAGAAATGTCAGTTGTTTGTCCGAACTTGATAAGGAATGGTTTTCTTTGTGTCATCATATCCACGAAGAAACCGTACCCTGTCTCATCGTAACTCATTAATGATTCAGTCGAAACAGTCCATTGCAACTTACCTGGAAGAGCACTTGCCCATACCCCAGCCATTTTGTTTGAAGTATCGATTGCGTCCTGAGACAAGTTCAAAGAGCAAGATGTAGAGTAAGCGATTGGGCTGTAAGTATCACCCGTTCCCGCTTTTACATATAAAAAAAGTTCATCACCTAAAATTAGGTTATCACTAGTGTAATTTGCCATATTTTTATTTTGTTTGTTTTTTATTTTATTGAAAATGAGAGAGTTTGTATATAAACATCTCCATCGTAATCTTCTGTTGAATCGATTAACTCGATTGAATTTATATTGTGTTGTTCAGTGTTTATTTTGTATTTGCCATCCAAGGCTTGAAAGACTGCATCAGCTATTTCTTGTGATTCATCATAACTTGAAGAAACACAACTGATAAAAACAATACAATTATGATAAGCGATTCCTACCTTCGTTCTATCGATTGAATATTCATCACGAACATAAACTATATAAGAACCTTCAGTTCCTTCAGGAGCTATGATAGGATATATCCTACTATCAACCAATTCTTTTATCTTTTCGTCTGCCAATAGCCTTTCCCTTATCAATGTACATACACTAAATTTTGTCTGAAGTTTTGAAGGATAAAAACTAATGTTATCCATTGTGTCTGTTTTTTATGTTTGTTATTGATGCTTTTATCTGATTGAGAATTAACACCATAGATTTCGGAGTTTCTTTTTCCCTAGTATCTTCCCAAAAGTGATTACCAGTTACGAATCCTCGATATTGACCTTTGCGGGTATATCTTTTTCGTGTCCCCTGTGATACAAGATGTGCGTGTCGTCCTTTCTCTTTGAATCCGATTAATGCACCGAACTTGCGTTTCTTAATCCTATATGAGAATGACTTCAATAAGTTACCCGACACACCCTTGCGGTTCTTCATCCGTTGTCTTAGTTTCAATCGACCCTTATTCATTAAGTATCTAGCACCCTTTTTCAAAGCTGCATCAACGACTTTGTGTTGACTAATTGAATCGCCAAGTTCTTGAATCGCATCTTTTACTGATTCCAGATTAATAAGTTCTATTTGAACATCTAAGTCCTTATTGGTAGCCATTACTTATTAATTTTTTGAACTGTTATTTTTAAAGTTCTGTCCCAAATGTTTTCATCAATAAACGTTATTTTGTATTCAGTGTCTTTATAAGAAATAATATCGCTATCTTGAATATCAGGAAAGTATCTTATTTGAAAAGTAATAGATTGAGAATCAAATAATTCTTTTGCTATTTCTTTATTAGTTCCTGTGCTTTTTAATCGATAGGCTCTCAATAGGGCTATCTCTTTCTTCTCTTTGGTTATCTGTCCTGTCTCTGATTGAATATTCTCATATCGATAGATGGTAATGAACTCTCGTAATAATCCCGCTTTCATTGGGCTACCTCACTTTCTCTTTTATAGTTCTTATAAGGTTGAAGTAAGAATTCAAATGAAAAAGGTACTTTATACGGAACTGCATTAAAAGCAACTGATTCTCTGTTATTATATAAGTTACCTGTCATTATTTTGATAGCCTGAAGAATCGGATAAGGAAGCCTTTCATCAATCACTAAATCACATAACTTCACATTCAAGTACTTTTCTATAATTTCCTGTGCTGCATCAATATAATCAGCGAGTATGATGTCATCAGCTTCAAAGTCTATATACAGATGTTTTTTAATATCTTCTACTGTTACGTATCTCATATCGCTAGTTTTTTATTTTTATTTAAAATCAAAATTGAATAAATAAATGAAAGAGACATCAATTAATTTAATGTCTCAATCATCTATGAAATTATATAGTTATGCAATTTTCATTACTGCAAATGCTTCTTTTCTAATTGTTTGTAATGCAACATTATCGTTAAAGTTGATTTCTGTAATGTTTTCTTTGCTTCTTGATAAGTTATCTACCACCATATCAGGAGTACCAACTTTTTGAATTAAGAAATTGGAGAATACACCAAAACCAATGTAGCCTTCAACTGCATTTGACACCAATACTGGATAGCCGTTCATAACGCCACCTTCCAATACCATTCTACCTGAACCAGCATCTAACGGAGTTGTTTTTAATTCAGCTTCGATTTCGGGACTAACAACATAAGCTGCTGTGTTATCGAATATTACGTTAGCTTTCTTAACTTTAGCCGCTAATTTTACAATGTTTTTGTAGCTGATGGCAGTGTTAGCTGTTTCAGCAGCATAAGCGTCAACAAATGCACCTTTTTGACCGTTTACTGCCGCATTAGCAAACATCACTTTATTAATCAATTGGGCTTCGCTCTTACCTGCTAAGTTAATGGCATAACTCACTAAATTAATGTCAGCCTCTTTGATAGCTGTATTGCTGAAAGGTAAGCTCAAACCGACACGGAAAGGAACAACTTTAGTTTTTGAGAACTCTAATTTTTGTCCTACAAGTTCAGTAGTCTCACCCTCAATTGAAGCTTCAACGCTTGATACAGAAGGCATTACGACCGCTTTTCCTGTAACAATAGTTTTGATACCCAATTGGTTAACGATTAATGCGTCTTGTAATGGTTCAAGCAATTCAGTAGCGTACTCACCTCTAACTGCATCAACTTCTGTTGAAGTAGTATCACCAGTATTAGCTGCTCTCAATGAAATAACGTTACCTGCAACATTTTCTAAATCTTCAATGCTTCTGTTGTTAGCGATAGCTTGCATAGCTAAAGCAATATTTTCTTTAAAAGTTTTCTTCATATTATTTTTGTCTATTTTATTTTGTGTTTCAATTATTTCGACACTTCTTTGATTAGTGTCCTCAATTTGTGTCTGTAAGTCTTTTATTTGTTGCTCTTTATTTTCAAAGAGATTTTTTTCTTCATCATTCAGACTTCTTTTTTCTATTTCGGCATTATCGATTAATTCTCTCATTTCCTCTTTCAATAATGCGATTCTATCAATTAATTCTTGATTCATTCGTTAAGTCTTTGTTTGTATTTATTCAAATCTTCTTTCCAAGATTCATCTAGTTCGTCTTGTTTTGTTTGTGCTTCCACCATTTCATCAACTGAACGACAAGAGATTTCGGTTTGACTGTATGCTGCATCGAAAACAGCACTTAAATCGAACAACCCTCTAATTGATTTTACAACTCTTGTTGGTATCTCTCTGTTTGAGAAGTCCCACTCTATATTATCGCCATCCGTAAAAGCGAAAGAACAAGTAGTTACTTCACCTCTTTTTATCATTTCTTTCAAGTCACCACCAATTGATGTATTGGGAATCTCAAAACTGAAAAACACACCATCTTCACGAACTTCAACGTGTAGACTTCCTGTTCCCCTGTTTCGTCTTGCCAATAATCGTTCTTTGTCGTGATTGAATAAGAACTTAATATCACTATTATCAATTAATTCCTGTGTTATGGCTTCTCTATCAATTATCTCACGGAAGAATCTTCTCTTTTCTTTATCATAGAGAATTTCGGAAACAGTGTTAAAACGAATAGCATAACCTTCAATTACATTATCTTTTGAATCAAAAGATGTTTCTACGCTTCTGATTTCCATATAATTAGTTTGTTTATCTGTATGTTTGTTTTGTTATTTTTGGTATCAATCAAGATGTAATATCTTGATTTTCAATTGATTCATTTTCTATCTGTTTATCTTGAATAGAATCGACTGTTACCTTATAATTTTGGATAGATTGTAAGTTGGTGCTTACCAAGATTTCATCACCACCATCAACCTCTGCTTGATTGAAGATTTTACGCACATCATTTACGGATAAGATACCCATTTCAATTTGAGTTTTGTAATTTTTCATAATGTCATTAAAATAAGGAAGCGTTGTCCTATCAAACTCTATTTTATATCTTGATGATACCGAATCAGCAACTAATTTTGAATTAAAAGCTGCTTCTATTTTCTTCAGGATTGGATTTAAGGTATCGATATAAAAATTCAGTTGGTCTTGCTGTGCTGCTTGGTAGTTAGAGCCTAAACTAATACCTAGTTTTGAAAGAGACACACCCATAAAACGGGCTAAATCAGATAGGCTATATTGCTTGTTATCAAGTAGCAAGCTATCCTTAGCAGATAATGACATTGTTTGAAATTTAACGCCTGAAGGTAAAGTCATAATGTCTTTTCCGCTATCAATCTCATTTTGAATATTGGTTTGAATATCAATCAATTGATTATCTTGTGCATCACCAAAGCCGATAACAGAGGATTCGCTTGAAATAATACCCTTCATTCGATTACCATTTGATAGCGTAGATAATGATTCTGAATCGCAAGCACTCGCTAAACCTAGCGTTTTGCCGCAATAATCTACAACTGACTTTCCGACAATATTTTCTAAAGATTTGTGTCTCAAATGAATAATTTGATTGCTATTAAATTGACCTGATACCTTATTATATGTGTCAGTTACAGTATATGTATTTGAAATAACATCGTGATAAACAGTGTGAGGATATAACAATACTAATTCTTTTACATCGCTGGCGGCATTTCTCTTTATCAATATGTAGGAATTTCCGTACATAATTAGCTGAAAAACAAGACCTTCCAACAACTCGTAGATGGTTTGTCTTTCGTTTGGAGTCCTTGTCAATACATTATATAATGTGTTCTTCTCGTCTGCCTTCCAAAAGCCTTTCTTATCCTTCCTATAAATTGAAAGAGGAATACTGGCAACCGAATCCGTTAATATACTAACACCTCGATATATAACGCTATTGGTTAAGGCTTTTTCTTCATCATAAACAGCCGTGTACTTGTTCTGTTTGGCTCCCACGTATCTGACATTAACCTCTCCACTTCGTTTGTTTTCCTTATTTTTAAATATATTTCTAAAATTGAATTTCATTTTTATTTTGTTTGTGTTTTTATTTTTATTCAATTGTGATATAGATTTCTTTCGTACAATTACGTAGTAATGCTGTCAGCTTATCAGAAGTTACACGGCTATTTAAAACCTTTCCTTTTTCTTTGTTGAAGCCTACCAAAAGACAACCAAGCGTGTCTTCGGCACTATTTCCGCTATGTATTCTGATACCAGTGAAGCCCTTAACATTCAACAAAATAGGTAGATAGCGTTTGAATTTTGGTGAATAAGTTACTTCAACTTTGTAAGTGCCTTTAGGGATTGCTGTTTTGCCGTACACCTTAATCTTTTTAATTTCTTCTTCTGTCATATCAGAAGATAATCCTCTATCAGTATCTTCGAGTACATCGCAGTAGTAATTACCATCAATGTACAGGTGTCCTATCGTATAAGTACTTCCTGAATATATTCTTTTTAATAATAATTCCATATTCTATTTTTAATAGTTATGTTTTTATCATTAAAATTGAATTACCTCTTATAATTTTGGAACATTCCCAAGCACATCAAAATACAAATCGCACCATCGATTTTATCGTTACGAGATTTTTTAATAGGTTTCTTGTTTTGCATCTTATCCTCGTCAATCATCACGTTAGATATACAGTAGGCATTCAAGGGATTATCATCGAATTTTAGTCGCCCTTCATAAATTGCCAATTCAAATGATTCTACTGGTGAAGTAAAATTGGAATAAGTCTGACTGTATGGAACACTACACCTAATTCCCGAAGTCTTTATAATATTAATGAACTCTTTTGAACGATAAGCATCATAGCCGATTTGTAGGATATTCAGATACTTACTATTTTCAATAATATCGCTTGCAATCTGCTTGTAATCAATAACTTCCTCACCACATACTATCAAATACCCCTTGTCTATCAATTCCTTGTACATTGCCCGATTGGGATGATTCTCTGCTGTCACTTTCGGAACATAATAAAAATTTTTGAATACAAATCTCTTGTTGATTGAATCATACAGAGCATAACAAACACAACTAAAATCATCTTTGACACTTAAATCGACTGATACCATACATTGCGGACGAGCCTTCAACATACTGAAATCGAAGTGTTCTGTATTTCGTTCTATTACTGATTTGTTAATCCAAATTTCGGTGGCATTTTTGGTGAAGACATTCAATAATTTTGTCTTAAACTCCATCATATCGTCGGCAGACATTAACGCCTTCTGATACTCTGTTTTATAAAACTCTTCATTAACAGTTATACCCAAATGTGGTTGAACTTTGCGCCACGTTTTAATATCTGAAATATCATCTTCTTCATCAGGTTGGAAGATTATACTAAATACTCTATCATTATCAATCTCACCTTCCAAAATCTTTTTATAGTTTTCAAGCATTGCAACAAATGGACTTTCCAACTTTGAACTAGCTGTTGTAATGGTAACTGTGAGGGGATTTTTTCTCACACCCATTGAAGATGTGAGCACGTTTTTTAAATCAGCAGTATCAGCTTGCGCAAACTCGTCATTTATTATAACAGAAGCATTAAGACCATCTAGCCTATCAGCAGAAGTACTTAGACAACGAATGAATGAAGTCCTGTTCGCCATTAAATTATAGATTATTTCTCTATTTAGTCTGAAATGTGATAACTTGGGGTCAAGTGCTTTTAGGCTATTCCTGATAATATCGAAACAGATTTTACTTTGAGCGAAACTATTGGAAGCTACATACGCCTGCGAATCTGCGTCACCAAACAAACAATCAAAGATTGCCAAAGAAGCAACAGAAGTGGTTTTAGACCATTTACGAGGACAAAACAAAAGTGCATCACGACATACTCTATAACCACTTTCTTTATAATAAAAACCTAAAATATTAGCAAATATAAAACACTGATTAGGAGTTAATTGGAAACTTTGCATCCCTTTGTTGGAAGGGAATTTTAGTGTTTCGTAGAATGTGAAAAATTTCTTTACCTCATTCTTCTTTAGTACTAAATCTTCCCTTTGAAGAAAATCCAAGAAGCGTAGAACAGCTAATATTTCATATTTATTGTGTTCATCATAATTGGTTAGGTTGTCAATGACATATTGAGTAATTCGGCTATCTATATTATCTAATTGTTCGATTGGTATCTCATAATCTTTTATTTTTAAAATTACTTCATTTTTAGTCATTTAAGGTTATTCATTATCAATGTTATTCATAGCACTTATCAAGTTTGATAGCGGGTCTGTATCTGCCACCGCAGTTACTTTCGCATCTAAGCTCAATCCTAATTCTTTTAAGTTTTTGCGAAGGGATTCAGAGCAATTGACTAGCTCATTCAAAATTGGATTCTTCTTATATGAACGTTCTTGCTGTCCCCTTACGGCATTGGCAACAATTGTTTCAGTATTCACGAAAGTATTAACTAATTTATTGTATTGAAATAATAAGCAAGCCACGTTGAATATCTGTATATCAAGGGAAGAATCATATAATCCTTTTTCTGTAAGTAATTCAGTTAAATACGTAATCAACTTACGAATATTCTTATCGATTTTTAATATGTTTAGTAAATTCATTTTTATTTCTTTTTAGTTTATGTTTTTAATTGAAATATTTATTAAAGAAATCATTCAATTTCTTTTTATTCAATTCATTATTGGTTTGTTTTTTGTTTCTTTTTATTGCTATATGTATATCGGAATGACACTTATGGCAGAGCGATTGAAGGTTGCTTGGGTCATACGCTAAAGTTTCCATCCTTTCAAATTCCTTTTCTGATTCAATTGGCTTCAAATGATGTACTTCAGTAGCAATATCACTACAAATGGCACAAAGAGGATTTCTTTTTAACTGCTCATTGCGTAGCTTTCTCCATCTATGGCAATTAATCAGCTTTATGTAATCTTTATTTCTGCTCATTTGATTTTAATGTGAAAGAAATTATTTAATTGGTTATCACAATCTTCCTGATTCTTGTATTTAGTCTTTGAAATATAAATTCTAATGATGGTTTCGTGCAGAACATCACGTTTGGAATAGCCCTTTTTCGTTATTTTATCATCATTCCTAGAGAACTTGACAAATAAGGCTTTGTAGTTCCGTGATAACCAATCATCTATGTATTTTTTGTTTTTTAGGTTAGCAGAAAAAGGCACGTATTGTTCAGGATAGATGTAGTTCTCATTTACAAACTTATTATTTAGTATCATTATCAAGTAGTATTAAATCCTCGTTATTAAATTCATTCAAAGTGATTTGCGTTCTTTTGGAAGGGCTTCGTTTTGGCTTCTCATATTCAAACATCGATTCGCCATCCTCTAATTCTTTGAATATATCTGCTATTGTTTCTTCTTTTCTCTTTTTTTGAGAATATATATTACAAAAGACGTTTACGATGGTCTTAGCTAGTTCTGCATTAGACCTGAACTTGTAATTAGTCTTTATCTTGCTCATTTGAGCATACAAATTATCGTCAACTCTGAATAAAATATTATTGGTGTTACACATACTTTCTTCTTTTATATATAAATATCAATTAAATTCAAAAAGTGAGGAAAAACCAATAAAAAAGGGAATGAAAAATCAATTCCATCCCCTTATCTTTACAAATTTATTTCTTTAATTCTTTTTCTATCAAATCTCTTTGTTTCTGTTTTAAATTATCAGCTTCTTTAATTGTTATTTCTTTCCAATTATCAATGGAATCATTGATACCTAGAAATATTTTTTCTGAAAATATTCTGTCTTTTAAATCAATATCTGCTGATTGAGTTAATATGTGACCGTCAGACGGTTGTATTACTTGTACTGTATATGCTGTTTGTTTCATTTTGTATTTGTTTTTTATTTTATTATTATGCGATAGTCCAGCCTTTTGCGGTAGCTACTGCTATCTGTTCTTCGGTTAGTTTTTCAACGTTGGTAGTTCCTAAAGTCAATGTACACATCAGACCACCTACTGTTAAATCAAGTGCTTCATTAATTATGTTCATCAAACTTTCTGCTGTCAGATTTATACAATTCGATACATCAAAATTAATTCTCAAATTATGAAAGCCTGCTAGGGTTGTTATTGCCATATTTGTATCCCAATTATACCCCAAGAAATTAGACGCATTTGCCACATTAGTGAAATCCAAAAGTGGAAGATTATCAATCTTAGGGCACATACTAAACATTGATTCTACTGAAACTGCATTTGAAGTATTCAATTCAGGAATTGTTTCTAGGGCATAACAGTTAGCAAACATTGAACTCATATTCTCAACCTTTGATGTATCGAGTAATGGTATTCTTGCTAAAGACGTACAATCACTAAACATTGCATAAGTCTGTGTTGCATTGCTAGTATTCAATTCAGGAATTTCCTGCAACAGTTTACAATAGGCGAATGCCTGATTGAAATTAGTTACATTACTTGTGTCTAATAATGGAATACTCTTCAAACTCGAACAATTCATAAATGCACCAGTCATTGAATTTACATTTGACGTATTAAGTAGTGGTAGCTCCTGCAAAGCAGAACAATAACCAAATGAGTTGTCAAGAGTTGTTACAAATACTGTATCTACGAGTGGAAAATACACCAAATTTCCATCCCCAAAGTAATTGATAGTATCGCTCATATTCCAGTTATTGTAAATCTGCTTGGCGTAATTGAAACCATCAGTCAAAGATTGGGGTTGCTCTGAATAACCTATTTCGCTCCAATCCAAACCACTACCACCTGTTCCACCATCAGTTGATATGGATTCTATTTTGGAAGCATAAACAGAAAAAGGGTCACTATCAGCAACAGCAACATTCTTTCCAATGATGGCTGTTTTGATGGCTTCTTTTGTTTCGAGTAACTTATTTAATTTATCAGTTGTTGTGTTCATTAGATTATCTCCCCATTTATGTTATCCAACACTGTATTGATGTCACCTATGGAAGTCTCAATGTCGGTTATTTGTTTCTTGATTGCCGTATCATCATAATTGGTTAGACTTGCTAATTTTGTCTTTTCGGAAGTGGTATAGTCATTGGAACTCAAAATCTTTCCTTCTACTTTATCTACTTTAGTAGCTAATTCAGTCTTAGTAGCCAAAGTTGAAATATCAGGGATAGCTGTTTTATCGGCTTTTGTATTTAGCTTGGTATCTGTCTCTGATTTAGTGTAGTAATTACTTAAATCAGTTCCACCACTACCACCAGTATCAGCAACTCCCATTATACTTATATCTTGAAAATCTATATTTATCATCTTAATCTAATATTTTTACAGGTACGTTATTAGTAGATTCGATTTTTAAGTACATCATAAATTTTGCATTTACAATATTGATAATGTCAGTATCAGCAATAGTAATTCCACTTGTGTGTTCTACCCAAGTTTCACCATCAACGCTCACATACAAGGTTAATGAAGTAGCTCCTTCAATTTGAATCATAATCTTTTCTGATTTTAAATTAATTATTGATTCAAATTTGCCGTTATTTTCATTTAAAATTAATTCTTTCATCTATTCTTTATTTTTATTCATTATTATGCTAAAGTCCAGCCTTTCGCACTAGCAATAGCTATTTGCTGTTCGGTTAATTTGGCGATATTGGTAGTTCCCAGTGTAAGGGTGGCATTGCCTGTTCCTGATAAGTCTTTGGCTTGGTTAATCACGTTCATTATGCTGTCTGCTGTTAACTTCCGTGATGAGGATAAATCCAAGTTTACAGATAAATTTGAGAATCCACCAAGTTCCACTAACTCGCTACAAGCTAACAACATACTTCTTAATTGTTCGGCTTTCCCAAAATCCATTAATGGTAGTGATACAAGTTTACTGCATCCTGCTAACATAAGGTTAGCACTATATAAGCTACTTGTATTGAATTGAGGAATGGTAGACAGACTAGTACAGTTATAGAACATTTCATCAAAATGTACAACGTTACCAGTGTCTAACAGGGGAACTTGAATCAGATTCACACAGTTCGAGAACATAGCAGTCACATTATTAGCCTTACTAGTATCAACTAATGGACAAAATACTAGATTCTTATCGTTTCTGAATTTACTCATTAAGCCTGTTTGACTATCATCCCAATTTTTGAATATATCTTTTGAGTATTCAAGATAACTGAATAATGGCTGCTCACTACCATCGTACCCCATTATATCAAATTCACTATTTACACTTACATTGGATAACTGAATCTTTATTTTAATGTCTTTATCATTTAGTTTTATTTTCATTCTATTCATTTATGTAGTAGTTTGTTTCTATTCGTTTGGTATAGTCATAGGAGTTATTAGGAGACTCACCATAATAAAATACAAGATGCACAGTGATATACAATATTCCTTCTTCTAATTTTTGAAGTTGTGAGTTATCTACCTTTATTGTGTTATCTGTTATGTCTTGTTTGGTTAATCTGATATAGTTTTCTTCGTTTGTAGTTAACGTAAACATCTCAATATCAACACCTTTCAAATCATCAATATTAATTGGTTGGTTATTGGTATCATAGAGTTCAAGCTCGAAAACTAAGTCGTTATTTTTATGTATTGTTTTCATTATTATCTTTTTCATTTATGTCTTTATTTGGAAAATTGATAATGTACACACGTTCCTTTTTCAATTCCGTATGTCCGTGAAGGGCAAAAAGCTCAAAAAATAGCATTTGTGTGCGGAGGGTGTAAGGGTGGGTTTCGCTACCCCTGGCACTTGTTAAAAAACATTACCCCACCTACTAATTAACATTTAAAAAAATTAACTATCAGTTGTTTTATATATCTGATTATCAATCTGTTAAGTTACTTTTTATTCATTCTATTTGGTTGTTTATTTGGTTTGTATTTGATTATCAATCTAATGACATAGGGATATACTAATAATGTATTAGAGTGGCTTATACGGCTTTAAAATCGGTCGTTGAATATTGGTAGTAGGTGATGAGAAAAACAGTACCAAGTATTTAGTTATCAATCAGGTAGGGACAAAAAAAAGGCTAGCTAAATTAATAGCTAGCCTAAACAAAGGATATATAGGTAGTACTTACATATCTAAATTATATCTATCATTCAAATATGATGAGAAAGCATTGTTTTGTGGCAAAACGTTTGGCAAGTCCATCGAAGCAACTTTATATAAAGCCGTTGCCGACTGATAAACATCATAGAGAGATAACACGCCTTTTGTCTTGAATGTCAGCAAAAGAGATTCAGTAAATTTGCAAATCTGACTTTGATTTAGCGGGTACACATCACTATTAATCAATGATTTAATACTCTTTATTTTAGAATCAAAAGCGCACCGAATAGCGGTTAACTCACCTATCATTTGATAGATAGTATTTGAATCGATTCTTATTTGTTTCATCTTGTTCAAAATATTTACATCTCTATCAAAACTATATTCTCTAATCATTTGACGAACACGTTCTATAAAGTCGCTTATATTCTTTATTTTGTCGGTTGTTCCGTATGTGCTTGCCATATTTTTAGCTCCTAAAATTGTTTGATTCCTACAAGCGTAGCAGTGTGCACCAATCGCCACTTGCAGCCCTTTTTGATTACTTGCTACTACGATATTTGCCACGTGTGTACTATTACTCATATCGGTTAGATTGATATTAGCAAATACACGATTGAAAGTGACGGCTTTAAAAGGTATATTAGTAGTTTGGTTTTCAAGCTGATAAGCTTCACAAAGTTGCTTATTTATGCTTATACCGTTGCCAAGTGCCTTATTCTTGTTATCAGCTACAAACAAATCTTTTATCTCATACATCAAATTATATTCCTGACAAATATTTATCACTTCATTAATCAGTTGGTAGGCGTTTATCTCATTAGATAACGTTCCTTTGATGTCTACTATATCGGCACTTTCGGCAAGTTGTTGCAATGAAATACCCTTTGTTTTTTCCGTTTCTGTAAAAGGCTCAAAATATACATTATTATCTGATATTGCATTTAATAGCTGATTTTCATCGGCTTCAGAAAGAAGAATGTTTTCAACTGTAATTTCGTTGTTAATTACTTGTACTTCGTTGTTCGCTGCAAATAAATCTAATGTTTTCATATCTGTATAAAATTTTTAATTGATTAATATTTTAAAATTCAAAATTGTTAGTTCTAATACGTTCTAATATTTCTTTCTCATTTTCTTCATCAACTGTTATTGTTAATGATTCGTACCCATTGAACGAAAAAGCAACATTAAAATAATAGCAGTAATAAAAGAAGTCGTTTATTTTAAACGTTGGTGTAAAAGTAAAATGAATAGGCCTCATAAATGTAAAATTTAATTGATTTATATTTCGTACTTATATTCCGTATAAACAAACAGACCTCTAATAAAATTAGGGTATTTATTCTCATACTGTTTTGCTAGCTGTTTAATGTGTTCACGTTCTTGTTTCTCTTTGTCGTATAACAAAACAGCTTGTTTCAGTTCCTCAACTCGTTTTAATTCTTGTTCTATGGCTGATTGAATATTACGTGCCGTCTTTTCTGAATTAATTCTATTTTCTGATAGAGCGATAAATAAATATACATCACGTCTTTCAAGATAGTAACTACGCTTTCCATATATCAACTCATTTCCCCTACGTTGTCTTAACATCAACCTATTTTTAAAAGAGGAATCCGTATAAATATCATTTTCTATCTTTTCTTGAATAGCAGCTACCAAACGTTTATTATATACTTTATTATTATAAGTATTAACTACTTCGATAGCTTTTTGTAAGTCTCGTACAAGTGCTTTTGTTAGCCTTATACGCTCGTCTACCTGTAAAATCAAAAAATCCTTTTCCATACGCTTATAAAATTAAATTAGAAATATTTTTACATACATCAAACAGTGCCTTTTCGCCTGTTGTCGCTGACAAAGTTAGATGTTAAACGTGTTAAAACGCTTTTCTATTAATTTCTATTCTCAATTTTAATACTTGAATCTATTTTTGATTGATTTTATTTTGACTAGTTTTAAAAATGTGCCTTTTCATCGAATTTTTATCATTAACAGTTTTTAACTCAATTTAATCAGTGAAATTAATCGATTTGAAAATTTTTATTTTTTAATTTTCTCCTTAACTTGGATTTGGGATTTCAATTTTTATTTTGATTTTTTCTTGATTCTATTTTTATTTCGTTATGCGAAAATTTTATTTTGAATTTAATTTTGTTGCTAGTTTGATTTTTATTTTAATTTAAGGGGAATTTAAATTTGGGTGATTGGTGGTTGGGAATTGATTAATAGACATAGAAATAAGTTATCTACAATATTGGTACATAGAGTTTTATCAACCTGATTGAATGTCGGATTGATTTATAATAATGATTGGATAGTGGTTGATATAATGATGGCTTGGAATATCAGGTTATGATTATTCAGCTAATTGTATTGAAGACAATGAGGAATGATATTCAGGCTTCATCTAGGTTTATGATATTGATATATCTATGTTATAGTCGTTCCCAAAACAGGATTTATCCTATATACTATATCAAATATAAATTCAACCATATATCTATTTTTATTTAGATATTAAATTTAATTTTGATTAGATTGTGGTATGTAGTGTGTTGTGTGGTTGATACTTGATGATGGTATTGAGGTATCTATACTTATTTCTATTTAGTGTTATTCAATTGATAACTATTATGCTTATACCCTATGATTATTGTTTATAGGAAGAGATTCAATGTACACTAGTTATCTTCATCAGACTACTAGTAATTAAGTATGAGCGCTCATATAACAAAATTAAAATCTACATATCAAATTAATTATTACCTCAAAAAACATATCCCCCTATTAAAAAACATACCCCCTGAAAAAATAGTACCCCCTAAAAAAAGCCTACCACCACAATTAGGAACGAATCTTTGTTGGTTCACGATAAAATCGGAAGGTTTACGTTCTGTATTGGGAACTTCTTCATATTCTACTTCTTCTATATCTGTATCTATTACTCTCTTTGAAATTGGTACAAGTAAAGTTTCATTGTGAACGGATTCGACCTTAACAGGAACTGGTTCGTCTTTCAGTTCTTCGGTAACTGATTCTGCTACTTGTACCTGAATATACTCAACATTAATGAAATTAAATTCATCAAGCCTTACCCTACTTACATTATTAAATGATTTGACGGCTGCTCTTATCGCTTTTAAATCCGTTGAAGTGACACTAAAGAGACTTTTCTTGAAGTTCCTAAAAATGAATAAATCCACATCAAAGTTTTCAAGTTTGCCTTCGTAGCCCTTCAATGCGATAGCTAACTTTATCTCATCCACCACTGCATTAATGGCTATCTGTTTCAATTGTTCATTACTCTTCCCCTGCTTTATAGCCTGAATGAGCTTGTTGTTTCTCACTTCTTTCAGATATTTGAAAGTTGTTTTAGCACTCTGAATTGCTTCATACTTTGCGTTGTTTAATTTTTCTGTAATGTATTTCTTCATAACTTTTTTATTTATAAATGTTTATACTCAATTCGTTTTCACCTTGCAAAGATAGAGCTTAGAAACAGGAAAATTGAGAGTTTTACCTTTTGGACTATCCAAACATAATCCAATAGGATAATCCAAGACTTATTGGATTAATCAAAAACAATTGTGTATTTTTGTCAATCAAATACTGATATTATGAAATATATAACTGATACAGACTTTATTAAGGATTTACTAGAAGGTGATGAATATAGTTTAATATACGGCATAATTCAACACTCAACACATAACAGTGAACTTCGTGATAAGTACATATATAACTTAACCGTCATACTATGCTTAAAGCAAGAAACCAAATTACTTCGTACCGTCAAGACTAAAGAATGGATTGAACTACTTAATAAGATTATTGGAACGTTACAATCTTTCGATGGTGCTTTAGTTACGATACCATTTTGCAACATATATGGTTACAAGGTAAACGAGATAATTAACTCATTTGAGTTATCACGCTCTGTATTAATGGAACTACTTTCTTCTAATTTTGAAAATATAGAGGTCATTGAATACATCAACCGTTGCTATCCGATTCAATCACTTGAAGACTTGTTCTTTAATCTAGTGATTGAAATAGAGACAGGTATTTTTGAAGGGGTAAACGTTGAGGATTCCTACATCATATATGACGAAATGATTAGAAGAGGATTGAAAGTAAATATATCTCCATCAGAACATTATGATGAAAATCTGTATTACAAGTATTTCATTAATTCAAGCAAGCCTAAAATTAATGTCATTGAAGAAGATATAGATATAGAAAATGAAATTATCAAATACAAGGGATATGATATAAAACGAATTGGAGTGTTATATTATATGCTCCGTGACGTTCTAAAAGATAATCAGGAACTACTTATTAAAGTCGCCAATTATGTAATTGATAAAGATTACATCTTACAAAACAGAGCTAATAATGCGGCTTACAAGTATATCCATAGCCCTTCACTATTAATTGATAAGGAGTGGAAGATTGAATATATTTGTCAACAACTCGAAAGATATGGTATTGAAATCCCTAACGAATTGAAGACAGAAAAGAAAGTACTTACCAAATTGACTTAGCAACTCATAGCCTTTCTTATTATAAAATCATAATAAGAAAAAGAGTTATGAAAATTGAAGCTAACCTACTAATTATAATTATCATTGTTGTTACCTGTATTCGTTGTTGCTCTAATAATAGGAAAGAAGAATCGATACCACAAATAGATACTATCACCATTATAAGAACAGATACCATCACCATTATTAAGCCCCAACATATCTATAAATACGTAGATAGAATAATAAGAGATACCTTATATAGTATTGATTCTATTCTTGTACCTGTAAATGTCCCCCTTGAAACTAAAGTTTATGAAGATACCACTTATAGAGCCGTCATTAGTGGTTATAGAGCTAATTTAGATTCCATTTCTATTTTTAATAAAAATCAAATTCAATATATCAATAAAATTACATACAAGACAAAGAAATGGAATATCAGTCCTAGTCTTGGATTAGGATATGGAATACTTAACAGGAAAATCGATGTGTATATGGGATTCTCATTGAATTATAATTTATAAAATATTATCTTTGCACTCCCTTATAAAAACAAACTCATTATTCAACATTTGCGTCAAATAAAAAACAACTACATTTAATTTTATGTCGCTCTGACTGTGAAGTTAGAGCGATTTCTCTTTCCTTATCTTTCTTACCAGTTCTCTCTTTTTTTCTAGTTTCTCTTCAGACAGTTTTACTCTTTCAATGAATTTGAATCCTTCTTCTTGTACAAAATCGTCATATATTACTTCCACATTGGGATTAAGTGCTTTCTGCATATCTAACTCAAAATCATCACATTTCTTATACAATTTCTTCGCTCTCACATCAACTAGATATGTAAATAGTCTATCGTCTTTCAGCGTAATTTGTAACTGTTTTAGTACTCTACTACGTATTGTTTCAACCTCTATTCTTTTTATGAAATTATGAATTATTTGATACTTCAAATTATCATTCATTCGATTTACATCTTTGACAATATTTCTATAATTAACTGATTCTTCACTAGCTTCAATCATTCTATTATAATCAGTTATTTCAGCGTTTAATTGATTAATCTTTGATGTATATTCATTAAACTCTTCATTTATAAGTCGTTCATTCGATTTAAACTTCTCCTGATTGATACTAGCATTAAAGTACATATCTGCATTTCGTTCTCGTTTGCCGTTAAGCCCTTTTATCTTCTGTTTTAACACATCTATCTTTTCATTTAAGAGCTGAATATTTTCTTTATACTTACCAACAAGCTGTTTTACATTTTCAGAATTTAATTTCATCTGCTGTATTTTTGCACAATACCAAGCAACAGAATCGGCAATATTGATATTTATATCATTTGAGAAATCACATTTTTTATGAAACCTGTTGTAACAGATATATTGTAATGACAAGCTATTAGCTGTATATCGACTACCACATTTACAGAAAATAAGTGCTTTACATAGATACAAGTTTTTAGTTTTATCTGCTTCACTCTTATTTTGAGTTGCAATTTCTCGTGATTTTTCAAATGTATATTTATCTATGATAATTGGATATTTACGTTCAAAACCATATTTATTTGCTTCCCCTGTATATTCGACTGAATTTAATATTTTTGTAATAAACTGCTTCTGTTTAGTCTGTTCTAATTTTCCCGTTTCTTTTAGTTCGTTCAAAATTTGTGAATGAGAAAGTCTTTCATAAACATACATATTAAAAATAGTTCTTATTAAAGACGCTTCATCCTCATTGATAATATAGTTACCTTCAGAATCAACACAATAACCGTATTTAATCAAGCCACCATTATATCGTCCTTGTTTCGCATTTGCTGATTTTCCACGTTTAAATCTAGCTTTTTTGTTCCTCATTTCACTCTCTGCAATTTGAGCAAAAAGAGTAAATACAGTTTCAGATGCTTCATTAACCGTGCCGTCAGCATTAAGCAATGTAATTGAAGGGTCATTTATTTTTAATTGAATTTTTCTTTGTGTTAGATATTCAAGAATTGAAAATAAAATCTTCTTCTTTCTCGCTATACGACTTATCTCCCAGGCGTAGACACAATTTATACTACTATCTGCTTCAATGGCTTGTTTCATCCGATTAAGCCCTTGACGCTCTTCTTCAGATAGTTGGATTCCTGATTCTTTCTCTTTAATAGCGATTATATTTTCATCTGTATAGCCATCGCCAATAGCTTGATTATATATAACACGTTCTTGTTCATCATAATCTTGCCGTTCAGTACTTACTCTAACTAATAGAATACATTTATTTTCCATATAAATTCACTATATTTGCAGTTATTACATTTACAAAGATAGATAAATATGGGAAATAAAAAAATAGGAGCACACGTAAGCGCGTCCGGGGGCGTAGAGTTCGCCCCCGTTAATGCACACGAAATAGGAGCAAATGCTTTTGCGTTATTCACCAAGAATCAACGCCAATGGGTAAGCAAACCTTTAACAGAAGAAAGTATCAGCCTCTTTAAAAAGAATTGCGAGAAATACGGTTTTCAGCCGGAATATATCCTGCCACATGACAGTTATCTTATCAACTTGGGACACCCGGAAGAAGAGGGACTTCAAAAAAGCCGTGCCGCTTTTCTGGATGAAATGCAACGTTGCGAACTGCTTGGATTGAAACTTTTAAATTTCCATCCAGGCAGTTCTCTCAACAAAATTTCAATAGAGGATTGCCTGTCGCTCATCGCAGAAAGCATTAATATCGCTTTAGAAAAAACAAAAGGCGTAACAGCCGTTATTGAGAACACTGCCGGACAAGGAAGTAATCTAGGTAGCGAATTCTGGCAACTGAAATATATCATCGACCGGGTAAACGACAAGAGCCGGGTGGGTGTTTGCCTCGACACCTGCCATACTTATACGGCTGGTTATGATATTGTCAATGAATACGATAAGGTATTTGATGAGTTTGACAAGGAAGTGGGATTCAATTACCTTCGAGGTATGCACTTGAATGATTCAAAAAAAGCACTGGGCACCCATGTAGACCGTCACGATAGTATTGGTGAAGGATTGATCGGAAAAGCATTTTTTGAAAGATTGATGCAAGATTCGAGATTCGATAATATGCCGTTGATACTCGAAACACCGGATGAAAGTAAATGGAAAGAAGAAATTGCATGGCTAAAGAGCATGGAATAATGTTTTCACCACAGAGGACACGGAATTCTAAGACCTATGCAAATAATAGGCCTATAAAA
>ERZ894214.260-NODE-260-length-43524-cov-92.9527_pt1 | contig 43524 bp, 39 predicted proteins | sample MGYA00380290_ERZ894214 | MGnify/ENA primary metagenome ERZ894214 (study PRJEB32331, sample SAMN06328421) | human gut metagenome | biome: human gut microbiome; feature: stool | host: Homo sapiens | collected 2014-09-19 ... | reverse complement strand
TTCTTTTTTTGCTCGCTTGCAGAAGATTAAGATTTGTAAACGGGTAGGAGTGGGGCGGAAAGAGACTTTTCGATCTGATGTAGGGAGGTGTTTGGCGGTACGGCTTCTTTTTGTTACTTTTGTGCGAATATAAAAAAGGAAAGGATTGAAGATATGGAAAATGAAAAGCCGTTGATACTTGTTTCAAATGACGATGGCGTGATGGCTAAAGGGATTAATGAACTGGTGAAGTTTCTTCGCCCTTTGGGAGATATTGTGGTAATGGCACCTGATGCTCCGCGCTCGGGCAGTGGTTGTGCGCTGACGGTGACGCAGCCTGTTCATTACCAGTTAGTAAAGAAAGAAGTAGGTTTAACTGTTTATAAATGTTCGGGAACACCGACCGATTGTATCAAATTGGCACGGAACACAGTGCTCGACCGGACACCGGACTTGGTAGTCGGCGGTATCAATCATGGAGACAACTCTGCCACTAACGTGCATTATTCCGGCACAATGGGAGTGGTATTCGAAGGCTGTTTGAATGGAATCCCTTCTATAGGCTTCTCTTTGTGCAATCATGCACCCGATGCCGATTTTGAAGCTACCGGACCTTATATTCGCAGTATTGCCGCCATGGTACTGGAAAAAGGACTTCCTCCTTTAACCTGTCTGAACGTAAACTTCCCGGATACGACCGATATCAAAGGAATCAAAATCTGTGAACAGGCAAAAGGTCGTTGGACGAACGAATGGGCTGCCTGTCCCCGTCTGAACGATCCGAATTATTTCTGGTTGACCGGTGAATTTACCGATCACGAACTTGAAAATGAGAGGAACGATCATTGGGCTTTGGCAAATGGCTATGTTGCTATCACTCCGACCACGGTTGATGTGACAGCTTATCACTTTATGGATGAACTTAACAAATGGTTTAGTTAACTATCAACTATCATGAAGTATTATCTGATTGTCGGCGAAGCTTCCGGCGACTTGCACGCTTCTCATCTGATGGCTGCCTTAAAGGCAGAAGATCCGCAGGCTGATTTCCGGTTTTTCGGAGGTGATTTGATGGCTGCCGTCGGAGGAACGATGGTGAAGCATTATAAAGAACTGGCATACATGGGTTTTATTCCCGTGTTGCTCCATCTGCGCACTATCTTTGCAAATATGAAGCGTTGTAAAGGAGATATTGTTTCCTGGCAACCGGATGTTGTTATTCTGGTGGACTATCCGGGATTCAATCTGGATATAGCCAAGTTTGTCCATGCAAAGACACAGATCCCGGTTTATTATTATATTTCTCCGAAGATATGGGCCTGGAAAGAGTATCGCATCAAGAATATAAAACGAGATGTAGACGAACTTTTCTCCATTCTTCCTTTTGAAGTAGAGTTCTTCGAAGGAAAGCATCAATACCCCATCCACTATGTTGGAAATCCTACCGTGGATGAGGTGGTGGCTTATCAGAAAGCTCATCCGAAAAATAAGGATCAGTTTATTGCGGAGAATCAACTGGAAGAAAAACCGGTAATAGCTCTTCTTGCAGGTAGCCGGAAACAGGAAATCAAAGATAATCTACCAGATATGTTGAAGGCTGCTTCTGCTTTTCCCGATTATCAGCTTGTTCTGGCGGGTGCTCCTGCCATTGCTCCTGAATATTATAAAAAATATGTAGGAGAGTCGAAAGTGAAAATCATTTTCGATCAAACCTATCGTTTGTTGCAACACGCAGATGTGGCGTTGGTCACTTCAGGCACGGCTACTCTTGAGACGGCATTGTTCCGTGTTCCCCAAGTCGTTTGTTATTACACTCCGATAGGGAAAGTGGTTTCCTTCTTGCGGCGTCATATCTTGACCGTGAAATTTATTTCGTTGGTTAATCTGATTGCCGACCGTGAAGTGGTAAAAGAGTTGGTGGCGGATACGATGACCGTGAAGAATATGCAAAATGAATTGAAAAATATCATTGAAAATGAAGCATATAGAAATGAAATGCTTTTGGGATATGAATATGTGGCGGAACGGTTGGGACCTGCCGGTGCTCCCTGTCATGCAGCTCGTGAAATGCTGCGCTTGTTGAAAAAATAACTTTCTTTTTCTGAATAAACGTAAAGCCGATGCAGTAATTGCACGGCTTTTTTATTTATTAAGCAGAAGACTAAAAAAAGAAAGGAAAAAGATATGAAAAAATTTAAGTGGCTTTTAGGAATGTTGTTATTGGCATTAGTGCCAATGTTGCAATCATGTGATGATGATGGTTATTCTATCGGAGATTTCAGTTGGGATTGGGCGACCGTTCGGGCAACCGGTGGAGGAGGTTATTATTTGGAAGGTGATCGTTGGGGATTGATTGATCCGGTTGCTACTTCCATACCTTGGTTTAAACCGGTAGACGGTGAACGTGTAGTGGCCTTTTTCAATCCTTTGTATGACATGGAAGGAGGAAAAGGAGTTCAGGTGAAAATGGAAGGTGTACAGGAATTGTTGACAAAGGAAGTGGAAGATATGACCACAGAGGAAGAAGCGGTGGAATTCGGCAATGATCCTATCCTGATTTATCAGGGTGACATGTGGTTGGGAGGAAAATTCCTGAATGTTATTTTCCGTCAGGAGCTGCCTCGCTCGGAGAAACATCGTATCAGCCTTGTGCAAAATAAGATAGAAACGGGAGAACCATCAGAACCGGGAACATTGAATGTAGCTGAAGATGGTTACGTACATTTGGAACTGCGTTATAATACGTATGAGGATGTGACTGACTATTGGGGATGGGGACGAGTTTCTTATAATCTGGAAAAGTTCTTCCCTACGCCGAAAGATTCCTGGGTAGCACCCAAAGGGTTTAAGGTGACAATAAACTCAAGAGAACATGGAGAAGGAAGAGTGATTGTTCTTGATCTGGATCATCCGGTCGGTGTACCGGAAGCAGCAAAGGATGTTCATTCCACTTCTTCGATCCGATAACCTAACTATGATTTACTGTGTGTGAAAAAGGTCGGGATACTTCTATCGAAGTTCCCGACCTTTTGTATTGTGTGCAATTCTAATCGATGAGAAAAACTCCTGTTAGAACCATGTTAATGCATATAAGTAAACGACTGCTGCCGGTATGGCCATCAAAGAACTGTCAAACCGATCGAGCATCCCTCCATGTCCCGGAAGAATATTTCCCGAATCCTTTACGTGCAATTGGCGTTTTAGCAATGACTCCGTCAGGTCGCCCCATGTACCGAATATAACCACTACCAATGCCAGTCCTGCCCATTCCATCATTGACATAAATGGGAAGTAGTGAGCAAGTATAAAAGACACTCCGATTGCTACAACTCCGCCGCCGATAGAACCTTCCCATGATTTCTTGGGAGAGATGCGTTCAAAGAGTCGGTGTTTGCCTATCAGTGACCCGATGCAATAAGCACCCGTATCATTCAGCCAAAGGAAAATAAAGATGGATAACGGTAGAATCGGATTATAGCTTATGCTACTGAATTCCGATGCCGGATCATTATGGAAAGCCAATACATTCAGCAAAGCAAAAGGCAGACCGATATAAAGTTGGCTAAGCATCGAATAAGCCCAGTTAAGTACCGGGTTCTCCTTTTTCAGATACAACTCGCTAATCATCATGTAAAGCAATAAAAGCACATACGGGATGAATATTTTCGAATCGGCTGCATCAATGCAGAATCCCATGATTGCGAGGAATAAATAAGCCCCGCCGAGCATATTAATGGTCTTGTTTATCTTGACTCCTTCTGCGCGCATATTTACCAACTGTGCAAACTCATAAATAGTCAGTGCACTGATAACGGTAAACAGAATGCCAAAACTGAATGCGTCATAAAGGATGCACCCTACCAAGATGGCAACGAAGAGTACACCCGTAATAGCTCGTTTTATGAAATTGTTAATCAAAATCTATTCGTTTTAATTATTTGGACCCGTTAGCTTGTTCTTCTCCATTGGACTTACCCTCTACGGTAACTTTGCCTTCCACTGTAACCTTGTTACCTGCTGCGGCAACTTTGGTGTCAATGGGAGCTTGCTCCTCTGCAGTATTTTCAGCTTCTTCTTCTTTGATTTCTTTTTCTTCTTCTTTTAACTTTTGGGCAAGTTCCCTTTCAGCTCTTGCGGCATCCTGGCTTTCTTTAGCAGCCATGATTTCTTCCGAACGCGAAGCCCAGGGGCGTTTGCCGAAGATACGTTCAACGTCTTCCGCAAAGATTACCTCTTTGTCAATCAGTAATTGCGTCAGTTCGTTGTGACCTTCTTTGTGCTCTGACAGAATTCTCTTGGCGCGGTCATACTGCTCGTTCACCATTCTCTTGACTTCTTCGTCAATTAGTTCGGCTGTCTTTTCGCTGTATGGACGGTTGAAAGAATATTCATCGTTGTTGTAATAACATAAATTCGGCAGCTTGTCGCTCATACCTAAATAAGCAATCATACCGTATGCCTGTTTAGTCACTCTTTCCAAGTCGTTCATGGCACCAGTTGAAATGCGGCCGAGGAATAAATCTTCAGCGGCGCGTCCTCCTAAAGTAGCACACATTTCATCCAACATTTGCTCCTTAGTAGTAATCTGACGTTCTTCCGGCAGATACCAGGCAGCTCCTAATGCACGTCCGCGGGGAACGATAGTTACCTTAATCAACGGATTGGCATATTCCAATAACCAGGAGATAGAGGCGTGTCCTGCTTCATGCAAAGCGATGGAACGTCTTTCAGCTTCCGTAGTAATCTTGGTTTTCTTTTCCAGACCACCGATGATGCGGTCTACCGCATCCAGAAAGTCTTGCTTGCCTACAAATTTCTTTCCGTGGCGGGCAGCGATCAATGCAGCTTCATTGCAGACATTGGCGATATCCGCACCCGAGAATCCCGGAGTTTGGCGAGCCAGCAAGTCTACATCAACACTATCGTCTATTTTGATCGGGCGCAAATGCACACCAAATACTTCTTTACGTTCATTCAAGTCGGGCAGATCCACATGTATCTGACGGTCAAAACGTCCTGCACGGAGCAATGCTTTATCAAGTACGTCTACACGGTTAGTAGCAGCAAGGATAATTACACCGCTGTTGGAACCGAAACCGTCCATCTCTGTCAATAACTGGTTCAATGTGTTTTCGCGTTCGTCATTTCCTCCCATTGCAGGATTTTTGCCACGAGCACGTCCTACGGCATCAATCTCATCAATAAAGACGATACAAGGAGCTTTCTCTTTGGCCTGTTTAAACAAGTCGCGAACACGGGATGCACCTACACCCACAAACATTTCCACGAAGTCAGAACCTGCCAGTGAGAAGAAAGGAACATTAGCTTCACCCGCCACAGCTTTGGCAAGCAAAGTTTTACCGGTTCCCGGAGGGCCTACCAGCAATGCTCCTTTGGGTATCTTACCTCCCAAATCCGTATATTTCTGCGGTTCCTTCAAGAACTCTACAATTTCCTCTACCTCTTGTTTCGCTTCTGCCAAACCCGCTACATCCTTAAATGTAATCTTGATGGCTCCACCTTTTTCAAAAAGCTGGGCTTTTGATTTTCCTACGTTAAATACACCGCCAGGGCCACCACTGCCACCTCCGCTCATACGGCGCATGAAGAAGATCCATAACGCTACAAGCAAGACAAGCGGGAGTATCTGGATCAGGATTGCGGGAAAAATATCCGATTTGGGCGGATAGTCGGAAGAACCGTCAAAATGACCGGCTTCCTTTTCTGCCTGCAAAAACTCTTCCAGTTTATCGGTAGATGGCGTTCTACTTGTAATGATAGGGTTACGTCCCACTTTGGTAGAGTCCGCTCCAAAAACAGCCCCTACAGCAGTCGGTTTAAGAAAAGCTTCGATTGACTTATCTTCATAACCCAATACTTTGTTTACATAGCCCTTTTTTACGTAGTCCTGAAATTCACTGTAAGTTACAGCTTTACTTCCAGCTCCCTTTGAATCACTGCCCCACCAGAGGCCGAGAAGCATAAGGGCAATAATCATATACATCCAGTTCAGGTTGAACTTGGGCATATTAACCTTATTGTTAGGTTTATTGCTATTGTTATTATTGCTATTATTATTGTCCATAATCATTAATTAGTCTAGATCGGGGATTTGAGTAAGTTTGGCATCTGCCCAAAGGTGTTCAAGATTATAAAAATCTCTTGTCTCCGGTAAAAAGACGTGTACCAGTACATCGGCATAGTCCATTGCCACCCATTCAGCATTCCGGAGTCCATCGATTGCATAAGGTTTGCTATCCGCACCTTTGCGTGTAAATTCCTTGATTGAATCTACAATAGCACTCACTTGACTGGGAGAATTTCCCTGACAGATAACGAAATATTTACAGATGGTATCTTCTATGCTGGTTAAATCGGCAACGATTATCTTTTTACCTTTTTTCTCTTGAATTCCTTCTTTTATTTTTTCAATTAATACTTTAGTATCGTTCATTCCTGTAATTGGGATTAATAATTCATGTTCTCTATTTGTTTATAACAAAAAAAGGTGACCCTTTGTTTCTGATAATAAACGTGATATTTTTGACAAATATACGCTGATTTATTGGATACAAGAAAGTTATCCCTCAATTTTTGTGTTTTTTAGTGGAGATACTTTTGTTTGGAAAGCTTATTTGGACATTTTTGCAAAAAAAATATCAGAATTGTTTTGAATTCCCAAAATATTTGTATCTTTGCACCCGCAAACGGAAATTATTGGGCTATGGTGTAATGGTAACACTACAGATTCTGGTCCTGTCATTCCTGGTTCGAATCCAGGTAGCCCAACAAAACACCAGCTTTTTACTGACAAAAACCCGCTAAAAATGCAATTTTAGCGGGTTTTTTTGTGCTTTGACAAATACCATCCGAAAAAAGTTGACGCTAATTCGGTGGCTAATTCGGTGACACGAATGCACGTTGATAGTTCGAAAAACGCTAATCTTATGAAAAGCCGTGCGGTTGATTGATAAAGAATAAATCCTTAAACTGGCTGTCGTCTTGTTTAGTAGAAAAGAAAAACAGGTTTTATAGCTCAAGTGAGTATAAAACCTGTTTCTAATTTTTCTAAATCGGGCAGAACTCTTATTCTTCTGCTTTTATTGATTCATCGATTACTTTGATCTTTTGTAATACCAGTTCCAAGTCTGCTTTCAACTTATCTACCTTGCGGTTCAATTCAGTCAGCAGGCTGCTGCCTTTCTTAGAAGTAGAAGTCAGGAAGCCCAGATTGTTCTCATAAGTCTGAAGCTCATTCTTCATATTCTCATAAGTACGTACCAGCTTTTCACGTTCTCTGTACAGAGATTGAGTACCGCTTCCCTGGATATTGCTGATATTCGAACGGAAGTTACTTAACTTCTTGTTGGAAGCATTGATGTTAAAGCGGTCGAATAACTGATCGATGATTCCGTGATACTGCTTGTATAACTTATCTTTTTCTTTGAACGGCACATGACCGATAGAGTTCCACTCTTTCATTAAATCCCGAACCAATGTACTTGCTTCTTCGGTATCCATGCTTTCATCAATAGCGGATAACTTCTCGATCAACGCTTTCTTCTTTTCCATATTCTCTGTTTCTACAGAACGTTGTGAAGAAGTAGCTTTGTTCTTTTGTTCGAAGAAGTAGTCGCAAGCTGTGATAAACCGTTTCCAGATAGCATCCGAGTGTTTCTTGGCAACCGGTCCGATGGTCTTCCATTCTTTTTGAAGTTTGGTCAGTGCATCGGCAGTTACTTTCCAGTCTGTACTATCTTTCAAGGCTTCCGCTTTTTCGCAGAGCGCTTTCTTCTTTTCCAGATTCTCGTTCATTCCTTCTTTCAGGCTCTTGAAGAATTCTCCTTTCTTCTTGAAGAAATCATCGCAGGCATGGCGGAAACGCTCGAAGATCTTCACATTCATCTTTTGGGGCGCAAAACCGATAGTTTTCCATTTGTTTTGCAAGGCAATCACTTCCTGGGTCTTGTTTTCCCAGGCAGAGAATGTTTTCAGTTCATCATACTCAATCGCTTCAACGATTTCGCAGATGACGGTTTTTTGATCCAAATTATGCTGTTCGGCTTCTTTCAACGATTCGAAGTGCTGCTGATGGCGGCGGTTGACAGCGGTAGAAGCTGCTTTAAACCGGTTCCAGATTTCATCACGCAGTTCTTTGGCTACCGGACCTGTATCGCGGAATTCCTGATGCAACTTCTGAAGTTGGTGGAAAGCGGAAACAACATCTTCCTCGTCAGCTAACTTTTCGGCAGCTTCGCAGAGATGCGTTTTGATTTCCAGATTCTTTTTGAAGTCATATTCGCGGAATTCATTGTTCAGTTTCAATAAATCGTAGAACTTCTCTACATATAATTGATAGTTTTTCCAAAGTTCATTCACTTTACCTTGCGGCACCAGTTTCGTATCATTCCATTGCTGTTGCAGCTTCTTGAACTCTGTATAAGATTTGTTGGCGTCATCTCCGGATTCCACCAATTCTTTCAGTTCTTCAATAATGGAAAGTTTCACTTGCAGGTTTTCTTCCTTTTGGCGTTCCAGCTCGGCAACCTGTTTACTGCGTTTTTCCTTGATAACCCCCATCAGACGTTTGAATTCTTCTTCCGTCGGGTCCTCTTCGGCAACAAAATCTTCAATGTTTCCACCGTTGTCTGTAAACTGTACCTTAGCAGCTTCCAACTCGGCATTATGTAACTTGTAGAATGATTGTTTCAGATTGTCAATATCCTGCTTGTTCGCATTTTCAGCATCTTGCGCAAGCTCTTTTAGCTGGTTTAGTACATCTTCCTTAGTGGCAGGTTTAGGAGCTGCTTCAGGTTGAACTTCGGCAGTAACATCTTCAGCCGGAGTCTCTGTAATAGCTTCAGAAACCTCGACTGTTTTCTTTTCTTCTTCTAATTCCCCTTGGTTCAAGGGTTGATTAGTGTCATGAGCGTCCATCATTGTATATTAGTTTTGGGTCACAAATTAATGAAATAAAACGATTACTTCATACTATTTTGCTTATTTTTTTTTGTTTATCGTGTTTTTATGACAATAAAACGGTTATTCCCATGTACAACATCATTCCGATGATGTCATTTGTAATGGCTATAAACGGACCTGTTGCAATGGCTGGATCGATTTTGAACTTCTCCAGCGTCATCGGTACCAGTGTCCCGAAAATAGAAGCGAACATTACCACGGCAAACAGGCTGATGGATACGGAATAGGTGACCGTAGCCGTTGCGCCGAACCTGATAAAGTTGTAGGTGTATACTAATAAGGAGATAATAGTGGCATTAATTAAAGCTACTACCGATTCCTTGGTAATCTGCTTGAAGGTATTTTTAGCGTCCAGCGAGCTGTTTGCCAGACCCTGTACGATGATTGCCGAAGATTGTGTTCCGACATTTCCTCCTGTACCACCGATTAGCGGGATGTACAGTGCCATTTCGGGATGGGCAGCAAAGGTGGAGTCGAAATTACCCAATATCATAGAGTTGCCGATTCCGCCGATCATACCGATTAATAGCCAGGGGAGGCGGGCGGTGGTCTGTCTCAATACATTATCGTCTGTTTCTACGTCCTGCGAAAGACCGGATGCCAACTGATAGTCACGTTCCGACTGCTCACGGACTTCATCCATGACGTCGTCGACGGTGATTTGTCCCACAAGCCGACCGATACTGTCGACAACGGGGATAGCCACCAAGTCGTACTTCTCAATCGCCTGTACTACCTCGTCAATGGGAGTATCTACGTGTACCGAAATCGGATCTTTCTGCATCACGTGTTTCACTTTCGATACAGAAGGGGAAGTAATCATCTTTTTGAGCGGGAAGATACCTCGCAGACGTTCGTCATCGTCGATGACATATACATAATAGATTTCGTCCAGCTCTTCCGCCTGTTGACGCATCTCTTTCAGACATTCGGGCATACTCCAGTTCTCGTTGACGAGTACCATTTCCGTACCCATCAAACCACCGGCGGTATTTTCGTCGTATTTCAACAAGTCGACAATGTCACCTGCCTGTTCAATGTCCTCGATGTGCGAAAGAACCTCTTCCTGCTTATCTTCATCGAGTTCACGCATCAGGTCTACGGCATCGTCCGTATCCATGTAGTCAACGAAGCGTTTGGCGATTGTCTCCGAAGGAAGCATTTCGAGCAGTTCTTTACGAGCGTCTTCGTCCATTTCGACAAGCACGTCGGCGGCAATTTCATTATCGAGCAGGCGATAGATGAATTTAGCCTCTTCCGGATTCAGGTCATTGCACAATTCGGCAATGTCGGCCGGATGGAGGTCGATGAGAAGCCCTTTTACCGTATCGGCATCTTTTTGCTCAATAAGGTGTTTAACGTTGTCAATGTATTCCTCGTTCATCGTTGTCAATTACAAATTACGAATTACAAAATCCAGTTCTCTGCTTACTGCTGCCCGTAGATCGGTTATAGGTTGTTGCCTGCCGTCTTTAATGCTTCTTCCACTTTATTGGTCAGGTCGATAAATTCTGCTACCGATAGTTGTTCCGGACGTTTATTAAATAAGATGTTCTCCGTGAGTGGACAATCTTTGCCTAAAATAGGTTTAATAGAGTTGCGCAATGTTTTGCGTCGTTGGTTGAAAGTCGTTTTCACTACCTGTTTGAACAGTTTCTCGTCACATCCCAATTCTTTAGTTTCGTTGCGCGTCATGCGGATAACAGCACTTTTCACTTTGGGAGGCGGATTAAACACGTGCTCACTCACTGTGAATAGGTATTCCACTTTATACCATGCCTGAATCAATACGCTAAGGATACCGTAAGTCTTGCTGCCCGGTCCGGCTGCAATACGTTCGGCTACCTCTTTTTGAATCATTCCCGTACAGCAGGGGACGATATCTTTGTTGTCTAGCATCTTGAAAAAGATCTGGCTGGAGATGTTATACGGATAATTACCGGTCAGTACGAAAGGTGTGCCGTCGAATAGCCGGTGAAGGTTCATTTTCAGAAAGTCATCTTCGATGATGTGGTCCTCCAACGACGGATAAGCTTCGCGAAGATAGGCAACCGACTCATAGTCAACTTCTACGACCTTTATCAACCGGTCTTTTTTCACCAAAAACTGGGTCAATACTCCCATGCCCGGTCCCACCTCCAAAATAGGCAGTTCAGGGAAGGTGTCGACAGTATCGGCAATATCTTGCGCAACTTTCAGATCTTTCAGAAAGTGTTGTCCGAGAAACTTTTTAGGCTTTACTAATTTCATTTACCAACTAAATAATTACTTTTGCAGCTGACAAAGGTAATTCTTTTAAATGAAGAACGTACCACTATTTATTAAAAAATAAATGATGTGTCAGCGAAGCTAATGAAGAATTAAGGATGAAGAAACTATTAAAAAAGACGCTGAAACTGATATTACCGGTTGTTTTAGGCGGCTTTATCTTATTCTGGGTGTATCGCGACTTTGATTTTACAAAAGCGGGCGATGTATTATTACACGGTACAAATTGGTGGTGGATGCTCTTCTCATTAGTGTTCGGGGTGTTCGCGCAAGTCTTTCGTGGATGGCGGTGGAGGCAGACACTGGAACCGTTGGACGCTTTCCCGAAAAAGAGCGATTGCGTGAATGCTATCTTCATTTCTTATGCCGCCAGTCTGGTAGTTCCCCGGATCGGGGAAGTGAGCCGCTGCGGGGTCTTGGCGAAATATGATAACGTCTCGTTTGCCAAGTCGTTGGGAACAGTCGTTACGGAGCGATTGGTCGATACATTGACGATTCTTCTCATCACAGGCATCACAGTCTTGCTTCAATTACCGATATTCGTTACCTTTCTTCAACAGACCGGAACAAAAATCCCTTCTCTTGTTCATCTCCTGACTTCGGTATGGTTTTATATCATCCTGTTTTGTTTTATCGGTGTGGCGATCCTTCTTTATTATTTAAGAAAAACGCTGTTCTTCTATGAACGGGTGAAAGGCTTTGTACTTAATATATGGGAGGGGATTATGTCTTTAAAGGGAGTACGCAACATTCCTCTCTTTATTTTTTATACACTGGCCATTTGGGCGTGTTATTTTCTCCATTTCTATTTCACATTCTATTGTTTCGCCTTTACGGCACATTTAGGAATTCTAGCAGCATTGGTCATGTTTGTAGGTGGTACGTTTGCCGTGATTGTGCCTACTCCCAACGGGGCGGGACCGTGGCATTTCGCTATCATTTCTATGATGATGCTTTATGGGGTAAATGTGACGGATGCCGGAATCTTTGCCCTGATTGTGCATGGTATTCAAACCTTTCTGGTTGTTCTGTTGGGTATCTATGGCTTTGCTGCCCTGTCGTTCACTAACAGACATCGAGGGTGAAATTTTAGCTAAAAGTGTGTATTCTTAAATGTTTTTGCTGACGTCCTTTGCCATCTGAAAACTTTTCCATAACTTGGCACTGTTTAATTATTAGATTTAAAATCGTTTTAAAATATTTATTATGAGTACCATTCTTTCTTTAGCTCCACAAAACGTGTGGAAGCATTTTTATTCGTTGACACAGATTCCTCGTCCGTCAGGACACATGGAAAAAATAACAGAATTTCTTCTAGGTTTTGGAAAAGGTTTGGGTCTGGAGTCTTTTGTAGACGAAGCAGGTAATGTAATTATCCGTAAACCGGCGACTCCGGGTATGGAAAACCGGAAAGGTGTAATTCTTCAGGCGCACATGGATATGGTTCCGCAGAAGAACAACGATACTGTACACGATTTTGAAAAAGATCTGATTGAAACTTATATAGACGGTGACTGGGTAAAGGCAAAAGGTACTACTTTGGGTGCGGACAACGGACTGGGAGTAGCTGCCATCATGGCCGTGCTGGAAGCAAAAGACCTGAAACACGGCCCTCTGGAAGCTCTTGTCACTAAAGACGAAGAAACCGGCATGTACGGTGCATTTGGCTTGAAGCCGGGTACCCTGAACGGTGAAATCCTTTTGAATCTGGATTCCGAAGATGAAGGTGAATTGTATATCGGTTGTGCCGGAGGTATGGACGTAACTGCTACCCTGGAATATAAGGAAGTAGCTCCCGAAGCAGGAGATATCGCAGTGAAAGTTACTTTGAAAGGATTACGCGGCGGACATTCGGGATTGGAAATCAATGAAGGACGTGCCAATGCCAATAAGTTGCTGGTTCGTTTCGTTCGTGAAGCGGTTGCCAGCTATGAAGCCCGTTTGGCTAGTTGGGAAGGTGGTAATATGCGTAATGCTATCCCACGTGAAGCACATGCGGTTATTACCATTCCGGCTGAAAATGAAGAAGAACTGCTGGGCTTGGTGAAATACTGCGAAAACCTGTTCAACGAAGAATATTCAGCTATTGAAACTCCGATCAGTTTTACGGCTGAACGTGTAGAACTTCCTGCCGGTGAAGTACCTGAAGAAATTCAGGACAATCTGATTGATGCAATCTTTGCTTGTCAGAACGGTGTGACACGTATGATCCCTACTGTTCCAGATACGGTAGAAACTTCTTCCAACCTTGCTATTATAACGATTGGTGAAGGAAAGGCAGCCATTAAGATTCTGGCTCGCAGTTCAAGCGATAGCATGAAAGAATATCTGACTACCAGCCTGGAGTCTTGTTTCTCTATGGCAGGGATGAAGGTAGAGATGACAGGCGGATATTCCGGTTGGCAACCTGATGTAAATTCTCCGATTTTGCATGCGATGAAGTCATCCTATAAACAACAGTTTGGTGTAGAACCTGCAGTGAAAGTGATTCACGCTGGCTTGGAATGTGGTATTATCGGTGCTATTATTCCGGGATTGGACATGATTTCTTTTGGTCCGACTTTGCGTTCACCGCATTCACCGGACGAAAGAGCGTTGATTCCTACCGTACAGAAGTTCTATGACTTCCTGGTGGCAACTTTGGAGCAAACTCCAATGAAATAACGTATTTCTCTTTATATAAATATTCTCCTATTATATAATAGGTGACCATAGTGAAGGCACGGATGATATTTCATCTGTGCCTTTTTTTCATATTTATTGCAGCGTATATTACAATTCTGCTTTATAACAAATAAATTAATTGATGCAAATCAAGAAATATGCTATAAAACATAAATTTCTCTCTTTTTTAGGTCAATGTATAAACAAAGGCCGTATTTTTGTGTTATAAAACATGTAATTAAGAGGATAACAAAATGAAAAGTTTAAAAAGATTGTTTAGAAAGATCGGCGAAGCCGATGTACATGTTTGGGGATATTCAACAATTAATACCAAACCAAACAAGTAAGTTTTATTTTTTAGTTTTCAGGAATTAGTAATTTAAAAGGTTTAAAGATTATGGCAAAGAAAATGGGTTCTTTAGTTAGAAAAATCCTTAGTGAAGTAGGTCGTAATGAAATGCTTTCATGGGGGTACAGAATTGAGAAATGAGAACAAGTACATTAACTAAGTTTAGAGTGGGGATACGTTATTAAATACGATATCCCCATTTTTTATATCTAAAATTTTATATAGAGTTGTTTTAGCTAACAACTGTGGCGGGGGATCTGTTTCAGTGTCAGTTCCTCCTTTAATTTCTGTGTTTGGGTACACTGTCTTTTGCCACTTGGGCTGGAATGTATCACATGCGAGTTTGGCTGATTTTACTATCATACCCTCACCGAATCACTTGAAAGCCTTTGTTCATCGATGTTACAAAGGGTGAGGGTAACTGTGATTGTAGGGTGAGGGTAATTTTTACTCTCACCCTACAATTATACCTGTAATAAGTGCTTAATAGTTGATTTATAGTAAGTTGTATGCTGATTTGTCTGGTACTAATACATGAAAGATGATGTATTTGTGTCTGATAACTGGCGTAATATTATCTGGAATAACAGGCTGAACGAGATAATAGATACGGATGAATTAATTGTATTCCGTAAGGTTTCGATTGGCTTCTCCATAGGGGAAAATCAGTTTCAAGCTTGTGAACAGTTTGTTTCATACGCTTGAAACACTTAGTTTCAAGGTATTAAACACTTAGTTTCAAGGTATTAAACACTTAGTTTTCCGGTGTGAAACTGGTAGTTTCATCCACCGAAAGTACGTATTTTTTATAAGTGATTGAGAATGAGATAAGTTTTTATCTCATAAAAAGAAGAGGTTACGAATTAGAAATAAACAGGATGTAGCATCCTGCTGTGATTTGCATAACCATCCAAAGAACTCTTTCGGTTGCAAAGGTACGATATTTAATCGGGGATAAAGAATGTTTTAAGATTTTTTATCCTCGATTTTTTGCTTGGGTAAATCTGTTTTTATTAAACCATATTCTTCTCTATTCTTTGCTATTTCCATTTCAATCCATTCAAACATATGTGGCAAGGGTTCCTGTTTTTTGAATGGCCTATTTCGTTTGCATATTCTCATTCTTTCGTGTGTTTTGTATAAAAGTCAGCCGTCATCGCAGAAAGACAGTCCTCGTACCTCAGACTAACTTCCTCCGACTATGGCACGGCAAGAAAAATCCTTGGCGGTATGCCTTGAAATACTTCAAGACTATACTGCCAAGGACTTTTCTTTGTTTGCCGTGCTGACAACGGCTGACTTTTATAGCCACAACTCGCAGTTCCATTTTTATCGCACAGTCCAAACGACATGAAACAGTGGCACGCCACCTTTTCATGTCTCAGTAGTACGGCATGAGGAAAAGTGCTTCTTTTTGTCGGTTGCAGGCTAACCGATCAAAAGAAACACCATTCCTTGATTTGCCGTACCATTTTGTTTGCATACTCCACCGCAAGAAAGAAGTCATTGATGTAAACCCCAACGACCACTTTCATGCTTGGCTGCACAGCCTTGGAGAAAACCCGATGCAAGAAGCATGGACAAGCCATACTCTTCTTGCATCGGAATTTCTCTGATGGCTGTGCCATTTTTGTATGCGATTTCCATTTTTCAAGACGCTTGTAAGACGACGTTGTATCCATTTCTCAGAAATGAGTATGCGATAATCGTGCAGTCCAAAAACTTCCGTGAAGTTTCTATTTTCATTTGCCGCTCTGATTTTCTTTCCTCCACATGGTCTTTCCTTTTGGCATCAACCGTTATCGTGCAGGTGCAAAGGTATGGCAGCGGGCTTTGGAAATAAAAGGTCGAGCCTTCGGTTTTCGAAAAAATCTCCACACCGTTGGGTAGTATTTTTCCGAAAAACCTTGTATTTCCAGCCTCGCCGCCCTTGAAAGGCACCTGAAACGAAACGACCGATGCGACAGGAAGACGCAAAAAAAATGTCGGAAAAGGGAGCGACAAAAAGGTGAAGAAACGAGAACTTCCCTTCAGTTCCTGGAACCGCAAATAAATTTAATTCAAGGCTATATGACAACAAACATCAATATAACACAGACTTGGTGGAGATTACTCTCCGCAGTCGGCTCAACCCTCATCACTTTGGTGGCTTGGTTGGGATATATGGCTCTCTGCATGGTCGGTGAAGTCATATTGGGAATTGTGAAGTTCATCTTCGGCATCATCATTTCCATTCTTTCTATGGTGGTACTGATTGGAACATTCATTTGGTTATTAACACTTTAAAGTACAAGCGATATGAACAGAAGCATTGAAGCGATACCTACATGGGCACTCTGCTACATCATCAATGGCGATGCAAGCGGACTGACAGACGAGGAAATCCGTATGGTGGACGAAGCCATACGCAAGAACAATATTGAGATAGTAAGTCCAAGATACAACGAGGACATGTGCACAGAACCTTACTTCAGCCATTATCCGTTCTTCGGACTGCCTACAGAAGTTGAGGACTGCGACATCATCTATCACGAGTAACAACCCTTTAACAACATCAGATATGAACACTACAGAATATTTCAAGAGAACCATACAAGCCTATTTGGAGGAGCGTGCAATGGAGGACGAACTCTTTGCAGCCAAGTATGACAACCCCGACAAGAACATAGACGATTGCGTCACCTATATCCTTAATTGGGTACAGAAGAGCGGTTGCAACGGCTTTTGCGATGACGAGATATATGGGCAAGCCATCCACTACTACGAGGAGAAGGACATCGAGGTCGGCAAAACATTGAACTGCCAAGTGTCTGTTAACCACCACATCGAACTCACAGAGGAGGAGAAGGCACAAGCAAGACAGGAAGCCATCCGCCAATATCAGCAAGAGCAGATGAACAAGATGCGTAACCGAGATACCGCCAAGCGCACCTCACAGAGAACGGAAACAGAAGTACACCAACCATCATTATTCGATACGTTATGAAACCAAGAACGAAATATCAGAAGCAAGTCGTAACCTCAAACAAGGGGTTACGACCTATCAAGGGAGCGCAAATGCAATGGGCATTCCGTGAATGTCTTGACCACTATGCCTTTCAGTTGAAGCACGGACAGACCACTTGCATGGACTGCGGACACACTTGGACTACGGACGAGGATGCTGACAAACGTGTCTGCCCGAAGTGTAAGGCAAAGTTGGACGTGCAGCGTACCAAGCGACAGAAGGCAATGTCTTCTACCTATTTCAGTGTACTCACCGAGCGCAAGGGACTACAACTTATGCGAGCATATCAGATGAAAGCCTATTACCGCAAGGGACAAAAGGCAGACATCTTTTGTTGGGAGGTGGCACGCTATTGGATGAACGAGAAAGGCAAGGTGGAGGTTATGGCACGCAAGCGCACAATGGGTATCTATATGGACACGTTCTGCTACGACTCCGACATTGAACTGCGCAGGGACAACACCACCTATCAGCATATTGCTTCATTTCCGGTCTGCCCCGATATGAAAGTCATTCCTCAGATATGGCGCAACGGCTTTGACGGAGCGTTTCACGGCATCGAACCGCTTACATTGTTCAAGGCAATGCAGACAGACCACCGCATCGAAACAATGATGAAGCAATGTCGTTACGGACACGTCCGCCACTTCATAGACCATCCACGGCACTTGGAAACTTGTTGGAATGCCTACAAGATAGCCAACCGCAACCATTACCTTATTACAGACATCGGCAAATGGGCGGACTACATCTGTATGTTGGTGGAAATGGGCAAGGACATCAAAAGCCCACATTACATTTGCCCCGACAACCTTGAAGCCGAGCACGACAGAATATCCGAGAAAATCAGAGCCAAGAAAGAAAAGGAGCGCACCGAGGAGGAGATACGCAAGGCATTGAAGAACGAGGACAAGTTCAAGGAAATGAAGAGCCGTTTCTTCGGTTTGATGTTCACGGACGGCAATATCGTGGTGAGAATGCTTGAAAGCGTCAGGGAGCACGTTCTTGAGGGCAAGGCGATGCATCATTGCGTAGGCAGCGGTACAAACTATTCACTCAATCCCGACTGCATCATCTTCTCTGCAAGGATAGCCGAGCAAAGAGTTGAGACTGTGGAGTTTTCACTCGAACAGATGAAAGTCGTACAATGCCACGGACTACAAAACAAGGATACCGAGCACCATGCCGACATCATCAACTTGGTGAACAGCAATGCAAGACTTATAGAGCAACGAATGGTTGCAACGACATGAAATCCATATCGGCGGAGCGATGAAAATTCGTTCCGCCACTTTCTTCATGAGCCGAGGAGCGGAAAGAAAGTGGCAAAGAACCGTTTTTTCCTTATCTGCGATGCTTGCAGAATAACAAAGGACAGCCCAAATCAAAAGGACTGTCCTTTATTCATAAATCGTTTTTTTCTGTTCATTGGGAGATAGTCCCATCTGGCGATTGACACTTTTGCTTACTAATGCGGCATAATGCCGTCCTGTGGATTCAGTTGAGATTTTAGCCGTAGTCTTTCTTTTTCATTGGCGTACTCTTAATTTATTGTCAGAGGCGATACGACTTGAGACCTTCATCGAATGCAGCCTTGATTTCGGCTGCATAGGCATTGAAGTGTTCGTTGATGATGTTATCCACATAACTTGCAATGGAAATCTTTCCCTTGCCTACGATACAGACAAATTTAGTCACACGCTCATGAATGTCCTCGCTGATGCCAACATGTCTGCCATATCTTGCGGTAAAACCTGCATTTGCCATGAACTTACCGACATACTGCTCAGCACGCTCTTTCTCCATTCTGTCGATTGGCTCAAATTCACCCACATCATAATTCTCATATGCTGCATCTTCATCAAAACACTCCTCCTTGTCGGAAATAGTTGACGATGTACGGTCTTGAAATGTCTCTTCAAGACAAGCGTCAATCTGTTTACCAACTTCCTCCATTGTCTCTTCATAATTTCTCATGAAAGCCTCATACAACTCCTTGACATCTGTCGAAGTGAGTTGTCCTTTACCACAGTTTTTTGTTTTGTCTGCCATAATCATTTTTTTAATTGTTATACAAATTCTCTGCTATTGAAATACTTGTTGACTATTGAAAATCCAACCTCAACAGTTTTTGTCAGATACCTGACATATGCAATTCCATCAACGCATCTATTTTGCGTTTAATAATCTTTGAGCGTTCTGCGATTTCAGCTTGTAGCTTTTCGCTGTCCATTTCCGAGAATATTTTGCCCACATGTGCAAATCTATCCTTTGTTGCATTGTTCTCTTCTGTTCTTTCCATAATTCTCCTTATTAAATTGTTATACAAAGTCGAGGATATTGAAGTCCTCTATACTGTCTGGCACCTTAAACTCTTTCTTTGGCTTGGAAATCTCTACAATCTTGTGAGTTTGCAAGTAGAAGGTGACGTAATCATGGATGTTCTTCTTGCACTCCTCGCTGTTCTCCATGAATTTCTCATAGAATTGGTTGCCATCCATCTCATGGAAAACCTTGCCTGCATGTCTTTTCTCCTTGTCCGTTGCTTTCGGTGCCTTGACGGTATTCACAGCTGCGTCAATGTCCTCAAAACTTGACCCTTTGGCTTGTGGCACATCGGCATCTTCCTTATTGTCAGAATATTTCACACCAATATCTTCTATGCGAACATTCGTAAACACGTCATCAAGCTGTTCGTCAGAAATCCGTGCCGTACTCTTTGGAGAATCGTCAAATGTCACGTCATTATCCGATACGGACATGGATTCTGTTTGTTTTTGTTCCGTTTCTTCTTTCTTCCGCAGTTGGGACAATTTGAAAAGACTTTTGCCTACAAGTGCCATCGGGTCGATAGGCGGTTTTTTCTCCTTTTCCTTGCCGTTCGCAACTTCAAGGAGCAACTTGTTGTAAAAATAGATAGTCCAAACATTGAATGCAGCCAAGACTATCAAGAATATAGTTTCCATTGTCATGCTTGTTCCTTTTTGTTACACATTCCAATCGTCAATCTCTTTTCTCAGCAAGCCGTTGATTTCTTCCTGGTTCTCTTCAAGATGTCTCTCAAGAATAAGGTCGATGTAACCACCGACTGTCAACTCATGCTTTGCGAGCACACTGACTATTCTTGAAATTCTCCTGTGTATCTCACGGCTGATATAAACGCATTGACGAGTCTTTATCTCGTTTCGCTTGAAGAATGCCGAATCGTAACTTTCCGAAGAAGCCTTGGGAGGCTTGCGTGAAATTGGCGACTTATCGATCTGCGAGCATTGGGACTTCCTGCCAACCTCTTCTTTCTCTTCAGTATCTTTCACTTGGGATTGGGAAGCTCCGTCAAGAATGGATGCCGTTGTCGTGCCAATCTTGCTCTTGCCAATAGAGGCAATGAGCAGATTTTCATCTATTGCGTCAGTGTTGATTTTTCTGCTTACCATAGGCTCATGTCTTTATGATTTCACAAATCTCGTCGGACAACTCCTTGATGCCACTCCCTCGCAACAGGTTTGGGTCTGATGGAAAGATGGTGGAACGGAACACTGCCTTTCTGTTCTCCGACAGCTCTCTTCTGAAACGTTTGCTGTCTGGCAGTCGTGTGTTGAGAACCGAATAGTCGAGAGACTTGAACATACCTTCATATACATCATACAAACTCGTTCGTTCTCGTTTGTCAACCATTGTCCAAAAGAAAGCAAGTTTCTTGGTGACCGACCAGCCCTGTGTCAAAAAGTTGTCGTGGAACAACTGCATGAAGCTCATTGCGCTTTCTACAACAAAGCGGTCTGCGCTGACGGGTACAAAGATGTAATCCATCTGAGACAAGGTCTTCATGACGCCCTCACTTTTGATAGTCCCAGGCATGTCAAAGAAGATGAAATCAAGTTTAACCTCTGTTTCATTCAACACTGTCTCTGCGTCGTCAAGCGCATTGACAGCATTGCTTCTCGTTACGCTGAAGGACTTCTTGCCCAGCTTTTTGAAATGCTCACAGGCTTGCGCCTTGAAATAGGCGCTACTTTTGATGAGTTCCAGTTCCTCGTCTCGCAGGTCTGCAAGGTTGTATTGTGGCTCGTCACAGTCTATGACCGCCACATTGTAACCCTTGACATTGTGAAAGTAGTTGGCTACAAGAGCCGTGATGGTGGACTTTCCTATTCCGCCTTTCTGTGTTGCGAACGCAACAAATCTTGTCTTACTCATATCGTTAACTTTTTAAATTGTTGATTACTCGTTTCTATGATTTCCTGTCAATTCAAAGATATGAACACTTTGATGTCCATGTCTATCGGTCATTGCTCCATTATGGAGACCTTGAACTGTTGCAATGCTTCATCATTTCCATACGACAGTACGACAGTGAATCAGTAAGTCTGTACGTCAGTGGAGCATCATGGATGCAAAGAGACGCTGCAATAGTGACAGACTTATTCGTTGCTGCAAATGCTTGTTTCATCATATTTTCAAATCATTGGTTCAATGTTTGGCTGCAAAATAACAACGAAATTTCCGAAAAACAATGGTTTTCAAATCCTGTGGCAGCATGTTGCCGATAGTTGCAGTGGTTGTCTGGGGTGCATCTGTTCCAAGGGCGCTTTTTTAGCCGTAATTTTGCACCCAAAAGGCAAAACGATGGATAGCGCATCCATATCGTTCCGAGAAGAACAAGGCTTGATGCTCCGCAAAGGACTGGATTTCCCGAACAGCTTCCATTCGGGATAGGGACAGCTTCTTACGAAGGCTAACTTCAATCCACCCTAAGCGGATTTTTATGTCCTCAAAGACATAGCAAGGTATGTTTTGAGTTACTCAAAACCTTTGGAGTTACTCTCCAAAGACCTTGCCCTGCCGGGTTGGTAGCCTCTCCGAAGTCGGGCTCCCCATGTTCCAATCTGACGATAGTTTATGCAATTCCATTATTGCCGCATGTACCACTTAATCCATTTTAATATGAGCACAGAAAGAAAACGAGGGGGACGAATCCCCAAGCTGAACCCGAAGTCGCACCATGTGATGCTTCGGTTCGACGATGACGAATGGATGAAATTCCTCGTCATGTATGAGCAGACTGATGTGAAGGCAAAGTCCGTCTTTGCCAAGGCACGCATCTTCGGCGAACCGTTCAAGGTGTTGCGTGAGGACAAGACGCTGGTGGAATACTACACCAAGCTTTCCTCTTTTCACTCGCAGTACCGAATGATTGGCAACAACTACAACCAGGTTGTCAAGGAACTCCGTTGTCATTTCTCAGAGAAAAAGGCGATGGCATTGCTCTATAAGCTGGAGAACTGCACCAGGGAACTGGTCTCTCTTACCCGTGAGATTGTTGAACTAACCCGTAAGTTTGAGGAAAGATGGTCGCAAAGATAAGTTTCGGAAGTTCATTGTATGGCGCACTGGCATACAATGGTGAGAAGATTAACAAGGAAGAGGGAAAGCTCTTGGCAACGAACAAAATCTTCGATGATTGTTCGGGAAAAACAAGCATCACCAATGCCTTGCGTGATTTCCAGCGATACCTTTCTCCGCATATAAGAACGGAAAAGCCTGTCGTGCATATCTCCCTGAATCCGCATCCCGATGATATGCTGACGGATATGGACATGGAGAACATCGCACGGGAATACTTGGAGCGCATGGGATATGGCAACCAGCCATACATGGTTTACAAGCATGAGGACATCGACCGTCATCACATGCACATCGTGACCATCCGAGTGGATGAAAACGGCAAGTGCTTAGATAGCCGATACAACTACCATAAGAGCAAGGCTATCACCCGTGACTTGGAGGAGAAGTACAATCTCAACAAGAAGCAACGCCAGGCAGACAATCCACTCCGCAAGGTTGATGTAAGCCAAGGCAATGTGAAGAAGCAGGTTGCCAACACTGTAAAATCACTCTGCGCTACCTACAGGTTCCAGTCATTGGGCGAATACCGTGCGCTTCTCTCCTTATATAATATATCCTTGGAGGAAGTCAGAGGCGAAGTTGGCGGTCGTGAGTATCATGGTTTCGTCTATTCTGCCACGGACGGACAGGGCAACAAAGTTGGAAATCCTTTCAAGGCTTCCAAGATAGATAAGTCTGTCGGTGCGGAGGCGATAGAAAAACGGTTCGCTTATTCTGCCAAGAAGTTCAAGGAGGACAAGAAACTCTCCGAGATGACCAAACATAGCGTAGAAGCAGTGTTGAAACAGACGTACCATAAGGATAAGTTCATAGAACTGCTGAAAGCAAAGGGCATTGATGTCGTTTTCCGACATACAGCTGACGGCCGTATCTACGGAGCAACATTCATTGACCACCGCACCCAAAGCGTTTTCAATGGTTCAAGGCTTGGAACGAATCTTTCTGCCAATGCCCTGCAGGAGCACTTCACCTTGCCTTACGAGAATGAGCAGCCGATACCACTTACCATCCCGAAGGAAGATGGCACAATGCCGGAACAGGAATATCATGGTTCTGGCTTGTTCGATGAGTACGGCAGCGGTCTTGGACTTATGGCAGGGAATGGTTCTTCCAACGAGGCACAGGAAGCAGCATTCGATAGAGAGTTACGCAGAAAGAAAAAGAAGCGAAAAGGGAGAAACCTTTAATCGTATTATCAAGGTATAACTTCAAAACTGAAAAACAATGGCACAAGAAGACGATTTGAGAGCATTGGGAAAAATAATGGATTTTCTCCGTGCCGTGAGTATCATACTCGCAATTATGAATGTGTATTGGTATTGCTATGAGGCAATGCACATGTGGGGAGTGACAATCGGGGTTGTTGACAGAATCCTTATCAACTTCAACCGTACAGGTGGAAAATATTTTATATCGCAGTGACACTGTTTGTTTATGAAAAATATAATTGGTTAACTAAATCTCCAATATCACAGGATAGTGATCCCCACCCTTCATATGATATCCTCGTACATATGTTTTTAGCTGTAATCTGCTATCGATAAGGAAATAATCTAATTCTCGACCTGAAATATGTGTTGGCATACCACAACAGGCAAAATATGCACTATTTCCCGGCCTACTTCTGGTACCTGTGGTCATTATTCTTAAATTATCTGATAATTCGCTTGGCGTTGAATTCATATCTCCGCCAATGATGAAAGGAGATACTGCATGGCGTACTAAATCTCTTATATCTCCTACAGCACCAGACCCAGATTCGCAATGAAGGGTATAAATGTTACATCCATTATAATTTAAACAAATTGCGGATCGGCCTGTTCCTGATATCAGATAATGTATTGATGCTACAAAATTCAAATCCGCAATGATACAAGTATTACATCTCTGATTATAAGCACCTGCATGTTCTACCACAATATAGTGGTATCTACCACTATGTTGTGCAGGCAGTATGAATTGACCACATTCTTGTATCATAACAACATTACATTGTTTTATTGTTAATAGATGATTCAATATATTTAATTTAATAGCATCATTAAGAGGATTTCCTTGGGAATTCCATGTACAAATTTTCATATGGCTATTTTTAGATGTTTGATGCATTTATTATGTTTTCATAATAATTGTTATCAAATTTGAACGGGACTTTATCCATCCCGTTCTATATGTTTATACTCTATTTACTGCTTTCTGTATTTATAGGCTCGATACATGATGCCATTATATCCATCAGTTTAGACAGACCTTCGGTCTGCGGCTGCTGGCTGGCAGAAACATGTATCTGGTATTTTGCCGTTTGGTTGGTCATGCGGGTGTTCTCGCGGGCGGTTGTGACTTTGCCGCTGATTTCCGCATTTATAAACCAATGTTTTGCAGAAGCTTTTGTCTCTACTTCTGCGTTGGTAGTGCTTTTTACGTTTGATGTATCGGTAACCTCCATCTGGAAATCGACATCCACGCGATCTATGAGCAGGGAAGGAATAGGCACCAATCCTATAAACGGAGCCTTGACACTTTGTGACATTGTTGTCATTTTTCCATCCTGCTGTATCGGTCTTTTAATATCGAATTCCAATACACGAGCTGTTTTACCGTCTTCATCAAAAGCAATTTTCTGGTAGAAATTCCATGCTGTCGCTGCCAATTCCTGTTGAGCTTCGGCTGCTGCAATAAGCGGTGCTGCAATCAGTTCCCGCATGGGAAGCCCCTTAAAATTGTCAGTCACATTCGGATCTCCAAGTACAGGGGATGTACCGTTATTTTTAGTCTCTTCCAATGCAGCGGAAATAATCTCTTTCGCTTGCCCGCTTATATTTTCTGCATATTCTTGTTGCCCTTGGTTCTTTATTTCTTCTGCCATAACATTTGAATTTTGAAATTGTTAGATGTTTTTTACAAAATCGTCAATGATTCGGGAAATACTCTCCGGAGTCTCCTGAACTTTAAAATTGACGCAAACCTCCATGACATCATCTGTATCTGGTTTTATGTTGCTCATCTGCATCTGGAGATTGGCTCTGTGCGGACTGGATAACAGCAAGTTGTTTTCCGGAATTTGTGATTCCACGCTTCCGACCTTCGCCTTGAACTTTATCTGCACATTATCCATTGCAAGATAATGATGGGATATCAAGGCTATAAGTGGAATATCAATAGTCTTGTCTCCAACCATGATTTTTTTTGATTGGAACGTATTTGCGTTATTTGCATTTGTTCCTTCAAAAAGTCTGGTCAGATTTTGTATCTGATGATTCTGTAATGTATCTTGTGCACAGTTTACGGCGTACTGCAAACCATTCATAATATCAGAGAATGAATTGGTTTGAACACTGTCCGGCTCATCGTCATTATTTTTCTTGCCTCTGTGAAAAAGTCCCATGTTTTTTATTTAATTACTTGATTTGTTGTCTTTAATGAGCACCAATCTTGACAATGTCCGGCTTACAGCTTCCATATTTACACTGGAGTCTATATTATTATTGACAATGCCTTGATGCCAAAACCAATATGGTGGATTCTCCGTGTGTTCCATCACGTCCTCCTTTCTTTATTGGGGTTATACTTCGGTTCTTTCCGTTGCGGTCGGAACTTTCCCGCCCGCAACGGCTTACTGTTTCCTCAAGGTAGGCAATGCTCCTTTAAGTTCGTAACGCCACTCTGAGCCTGCGTTCTGCAAGGCGCGGTTCATGGCATCAACGGCGTTCTTCCAGGTAACGCCAGTGCCGTCCACCTTCGTGGCTTCGGTGCTTTTCTTATTGTAGCCGATACCTTGTTCATGATTGTTCTTCCAATAGCAGGCGGTCATCACGTTGGCGTAGTTATTTCCCAAAAAACCGCCGATATGTACATAGCCAGTGCTACTACCCGTACTGGTTACGTTGCCCGTGGCATAGCAGGCAAGGAGGCTGCTTCCTGCGTTCATTCCCACCAGACTGCCGCCAGCGATATTCTTTTTGGGGTCCATTTCTATGATCACGTTGCCTGTGGCATAGCAAGCGGTCAGGGTGGCACTCGAATTCGTCTGACCTGCCACGCCGCCGACATCAACCATTCCCTTCACTGTGGCAGAGGAACTGCATCCGGTGATGGAACCGCCTATTTGAACACCCACCACACCGCCGACATACACCGTGCCGCTGACGCTGCCCGACACCGAGCAGTTTTCAATGGTGCCCCAGCCAGATCCTACCACGCCGCCAATACTGCCGCCATATATTTGATGGCTTGTTATCTGTACGCCCTCCATCACCACGTTCTTCACCGTACCAGCTCTATTGAGCCAGCCGAACAGACCCGCATATTCGTCATTTGTCGTAAAGGTCAGCCCCGTAATGGTATGGCCGCCACCGTCGAAGGTGCCTTTGTATGAGTTGTCGTAGTCTGTGCCTATCGGTGTCCAGTCTTTGCCTGTGAGGTCAATGTCTGTGTCGAGGGTAATGTTAATGTCGCTCTTACCTCCGTTCACTAATTTGGCTATATTCATCAGGCCGTCGGCGGAGGTCACGGTGTAGCTGCCGTCGCTCTCTATGGTATAGCCCAGGTCTTTTGCCGCAGCGAGGGAGACGGTGTAGGTATATTCACCGCCCGCCTGCCAGTCGGTAGCATTCTTCATCTTATAAACGAAGGTCTTGCCGTTAGTGAAGGTGCACGTAATGAAGGCTGTGCCAGCTGCCACACTTTGCGGGGCTACGATGGCGGTGTAGGTGTTGCTGCCCTTGTCATACGGGGTGATTATATCCGGGTTATCGCCTTCGGTGGAGAGACCCGTCAGCTGCACGGATGCCAGCCCCTCGGGGTAGTCCGTCAGAACGATGGTTACCCGCGCCGTGCGGTGGGTGAAGCGGAGCGTGGGGCTACCGTAGGTCACCGTCTGCCCGTCGGCTACGATGAGGTCGCTGCCCTCAAAGTCCTTCTGGGCACTTTGGTTGGCTTTTACCTTTACCGCAGGCGGAGTTGTCTCGCCCTCGGTATATGGCCACCACGCTGTGATGGTGATGTCGTTGTGGCTGGTCCAGTAGTACGGGTCGGTGGAGGTCAGCGTGGCGCTGGTGGGGTCGGCGGTGGAGGGCGTCACGTCGTATGCCTTCACCATGCCGTCCATCATGACTGCCACGCTCTGCACACCCTCCCAATTGCCGTCCGCTGGGGCACGGGTGCCGACGGTGGCTGTCGCGACGGGATTCAGCCCCGTGGCGGTGAAGACGATGGGTGTGCCTTCCGCCCCTTCTGGTAGGAAGCCCGCCTCGTCCTGTGTGCAGGCGGCGAGTGAGAGGGCGAGCGCTGCAAGTGCAAAAAATCTTATCCTCATAATATCTGTTATTTTATTACTCTGGTTTTTTCCGTTGCGGGCGTAACTTTTCCGCCCGACGGTTTACTGCTTCCTCAAGGTAGGCAATGCTCCTTTAAGTTCGTAACGCCACTCTGAGCCTGCGTTCTGCAAGGCGGTGTTCATGGCATCAACGGCGTTCTGCCAGGTTACGCTGGTGCCGTCCACCTTCGTGACTTTGGTGCTTTCCCTATTGTAGCCGATATCTTGTTCATGATTGTTCTTCCAATAGCAGGCGGTCACGGTAATGTAGTTATCTCCCAAAAAGCCGCCGATATGTACATAGCCAGTGCTACTACCCGTACTGGTTACGTTGCCCGTGGCATAGCAGGAAAGGAGGCTTATTCCGTCGTTGAATCCTACCAGACCGCCGCCAGAGATATTCTGTGTGCGGTCTATTTCTATGATCACGTTGCCTGTGGCATAGCAAGCGGTCAAGGTGGCACCAAAACTCGTCTGACCTGCCACGCCGCCGACATTGAGCGTTCCCTTCACTGTGGCAGAGGAACTGCATCCGGTGATGGAACCGTCCCTTTGAGCACCCACCACACCGCCGACGCTCACCGTGCCGCTGACGCTGCCCGACACCGAGCAGTTTTCAATGGTGCCCCGGCTATATCCTGCCACGCCGCCGGCATAACCCAACCTGTGATTGCATGTTATCTGTATGCCATCCATCACCACATTCTTCACCGTACCGGCGGCATTACCGAAATTACCGAGATAGCCGAACAGACCCGCATATTCGTCATTTGTCGTAACGGTCAGCCCCGTGATGGTATGGCCGCCGCCGTCGAAGGTGCCGGTGTATGAGTTGTCGTAGTCTGTGCCTATCGGCGTCCAGCCTTTGCCTGTGAGGTCAATGTTTTTGTCGAGGGTAATGTTTATGTCGGTCTTACCTCCGTTCACTAATTCGGCTACATTCATCAGGCCGTCGGCGTTATAGACCGTGTAGGTATTGGTGTTGCTGTCGTAGATGTAGCCCAAATCCTCGGCTGCGCCGCTCTCGCCGCCGCCGTCAACCCAGCTGCCGATGGTGCAACCCTCTAACGTCAGGCCGGTGGCGTTCACCTTGACGGTGTATTTATAGCGGCTGCCCGCTTCTAATACGACGTTGTTCTGCGGACGGAAGTAGAAGGTGCCGCCGCCGAGTTCCACCTTGACGAACGGCTTGCCTGCCGCAACGGTCTGCGGGGCGGTCAGTGCCTCGTAGGTGTTGCCGCTTGCGTTGTAGGTCTTGATGGCAGTCGGGTTGCCGTTATCGGCGGACAGACTCACGAGGCTCACCGTGGCACCAGCGACGCTCGTGAATCCCGTGCCGGGCTTCAGTTCGATAGTCACGCGTGCCGTGCGGTGGGTAAATTCAAGAGTCGGGTTGTTAAATTCCACCTTCCGGTTCTCAGCAGAGATGAAGTCGCTGTTCTGGAAGTCAGCCAATTTGCTTTGGTCTTCGGCCACCTTCACGGCAGGCATCTGTGTGATGTTGGCATTGTTGAAGGGCCACCATGCCGATACGGTAATCGGGTTGCGGCTGGTCCAGTAGTACGGGTCGTTCTCGCGTGAAAGCGTGGCACTCTTGAAATCGGTAGAAGCCGTTACGGTGTATTCCTTTACCGCATCGCCCATCTTGAGTGCCACGGAAGTGACGCCCTGCCAGTCGCCGTCCACGGCGGAACGGGTTGACGGGGCTGCCAGCGGCGTTGTCTCTACGGACAGTCCGGTGGCACGGATGACGACGGGGTATTCACCTTCGGGCAGACGGTTATCGCCAGCAAGTTCGTCCTGCGTGCAGGCGGCGAGGGCGAACAGCAGTGCGGTGGCTGCGGGGATAAAAATTCTATGTCTCATAATTCTTCAACCTAATCAATTAATTATTAATATCTTACAGGCCAGCATTCACTTCTCCGCCGTCTATATCGTTCCACTTTGCAATGGTGGCTTCGCTGACTTCAAGGACTTTGTTGCGTACCTTGACGGTATAGGTATAGTTGTTGCCCGCCTGCAGTGCGCCTTCGGGCATGGTGAGTGTGGCATGATATTCCTGACCTTTGTAATTCACAACCAACGGCAGGGATGCAACTGTCTGCGGGAAGAGGATGATCGATGACGTGAGATTGCCGTCTGCCAGATTCATGGTCAGTTCTCCGGTCTGTGCCCCGTTGTCTGCGGTGGCAATACCGTCGGCCGTGTTGAACGTACCGGTGAGTAACAATCCGTCCAGCGTGTAACGTTCAGGCTTGACCACGCTGAAATTCACGCCGTCGCCCGCCTCGAAGGTAAGGGTTATCTGGCTCATGCGGTGGTGGAAGGAGTTGTCTTCACCGCCTTTGGCGGTTTTGTCGGTGAAGCTTACTACCGGGTTGTTTTTGTCTCCCGTGGCTCCTGAAGCAAAGAGAAAGTCGATGGCAGGTTGGTTCTGCTGCGCCGTGGCATCGGTCGTGGCTGTGAGGATGCCTCCCGCCGCGTTGTACGGATAGTAGGCGCGGAAAGTATGGGTCTTTGTATCTTCGATATAGATAACCTTTCCTTCTGCCTCAAATTTCCCGTTTTTCAGGATGAAAGGCACGTTGCCGTACTGGGAATCGTTGCCGATGTCGGTGATGCCGATACGGTCGCCGGCAGTCCAGGTGGTTCCGCTGGCGCGGGTGGCGGGGGCGATGTCGGCGGTAAACTGGGCGGCCACGGGGTCACCGTTCAGGTTCTCGTTGTCGTTGTTGCAGGCTACAAGTGCGAGGGCGAGCGCTGCAAGTGTAAAAAATCTTGTCTTCATTATATATGTCATTTTATTATTTTACAAATCGGCATTTACATCATCACCTTTCACTTCTTTCCAGCCGTTGATTTCGGCTCCGTCCACTTCCATGCCTTCGGGAGTCTCAACCAGCGTTCCGCCGAGGGTCAGCGATTCGCCCTTTCCGGTGTTGAACCCCTTGAGGGCTTCCGTGATGTCGCTTTTCAGCGTCGTGGGGGTCGGGTTGCCGTCCGCATAGCGGATTTCACCCGTCAGCAGTTGTTCCGTGCCGGTCACACCCAGCAACCGCACCGTGGCTTTCCACTTGCCGGCATCGTCACCTTCGGTTATCTTGGTGAAGGGCAGCACGACGTTTGAAGCGGCTCCGTAGGTATCGGTAGCGAAATCGAGAGTTCTGGCTGCACCCGTCAGATGGGCAACAATCTCCGTGATGCGTCCGGCGGCATCCCCCGTCGGTTTGATGATAAGCGTCAGTTCGCGTACCTGCTGCTTCATTGCGGCGGTCAGCGGATAGTCCTTGTCTTTCTCGATGCTCACCTGTTTCGTATAGGTGAAGAACCATCCAGGGGCATTGTTCACAAAGGCATCCGTGCCTGCCCGGTTTCCCGTGGCTGCAGCAATGGTGACGGTGGTACCATTTACCGTGATTCCTTCAGCTGGGTTCCACACCGCAAGGGCGTAGCTGCCTGGAGCAAACAGATGGTCGGGGGCATGGGTGGCGGAAGTCTCTGTACCCGTATAGTCGCCCATGGTGACCGTCCACGTGGCAGGTATGTCGATACCCTCACCGCAGGCCGACCAGTCGGCTGTCACCGCAATTTTCCCATAGTCGGGATGCGGCGTGTCATAAAGCGTATCCTTCACGCAGGAAGAGAGCAGCACGGCGGCTGCCATTCCCATCATATATATATATTGTCTTGCTTTCATACTCTATTCCTCCGTATTAGAATAACTTCCATACCAATGTCACACCGGCGTTGATGGGGCCACACCAATTTTTTGTCTCGTTGCCACAGCGCACGCGCACACCATCGATGACTTCATATTTTTCGAAATCGGCATTCAGGTAGCCCAAACCGAGGTTGAAATCAAGATCTAATGCCTTGTTTAGTCGCAGCTGATAGCCGGCGGTGATGCCGCCACCCATCAGGTCGCCCTGCTTGCCTGTTTCGGAAAGCTTGTAGTTGAACTGTCCAGCCTTGAACATCGCGCCCAGATGCCAGGCTTTCTTCTCACCCATATAGTAACGTACTTCCGGAGCCACTTCCCAGAGTGCATAGCGGCGGTCTTTGTCACTCCAGCTCCAAGAAGTCCACGAGCCGTTTACGGCAATGCCCCACGATGGACAGATGCGCCATTCAAGTCCTAAATCTGGTGTCAAGGTAGCCCAGCGCAGCAGGTTGGCACGCAGGGAGAGATGATAATCAGTTGTGATTTTGGTTTCCGACAGCGTGTCGGCAAGTGTATTTTGTTGAGCGGTTTTCTCGGCTTCTGCCTTTTCAGCGGCAAGTCGGGCTTCTTCCGCCTTGCGCTGCTCTTCGGCAAGCCGTTCCTGCTCGGCACGCTTCTCGGTTGCCAGTCGTTCGGCTTCTGCCCTGCGTCGCGCTTCCGCTTCCGCATCCATCGCGGCTGTTTCCTTTGCGGGTACCGTTAGGCGCACGATTACAAAATCACCCTCTGTCGCATGATTGTGGGTAATGAAGTTTTCTTCCTTGATTTTCGCGCGTGTAATCAGTTCTGATTTCACACGGTTGGCACGGATCTTCGCCGTGGCAAGGTTCTCGGCTTCACCGCCCAGCGAATTGCAGTATCCGTCAACCAGTAGCGGCAACTTGCCGTCAAGAATTGTTGCTTTGTTGTTTTCAATACATTCCAACAGGCGGGCAAGTTCAGTGTCATTGCCATTCCAAGGAACGTAGAACATGTCCTTCTGCGGAACGAAGCGGAAGGTGTAGGTCGTGTCTGTTTTCTGCTGCGCAATGACAGGAAAAGTTACCGTCATCAGCCACAGAAACAAGGTAAGAAAAGTGATTTTTCTGCTCATATAAACTTGCATTTATTATCTTTGTACTCTCCAAAGATAATAAATGTCATTCTATGCCCAAAAGATTAGAAAAACTTTTGCTGTAAAATTTTAGAAATAATGTCGTTTGAGCATCTTTTTGTCGAATTAGCACTTTTTGAATTGTCGAATTAGCACTTTTTTGTCGTTTGAGCACTTTTTGGAAATGGGCTTCTGTGACCTTTTCCGATGTTGTTTTACTACACAATTTATTCCCGATTTGATTTTTTCCATTTGGCAGGCGTACATCCTTCTTTCTCGGAAAATAATTTGATAAAGTTACTTTGGGAAAGAAAACCAGAAGACTCAGCCAGCTTCTGTATATTGATTTCTGGATGCTCCTTCAGTATGTTTTTCGCATACTCCAACCTGAGACTGGTTATCCATTCGCGGAATGTCATTTTATACGTAGTCTTGATATAAGCGGAAAGATAGGTACGGTTCGTATAAAGTATTTTGGACAGTTCTTTTATGGTAAGTCCCTGCTGGACATAGCCGTCTGTCTTTATCCAGTTGTCAACCTTCTCTATAAATTCTGTATAGGACTCAGGAACTTCTTCTGAAACCATTTCGGGTTCAATTCCCGAATTTGTCAGAAGTTCTTCTTCAGATTGAATATCCTGCTCAAACGCATTTTCTACCTGTTCATAGAACAGGAGGTAGTTCTGATAACAGTGAAAAAGATAACAGTAGAACGGGATTGATGAAAGCACCCAGATATACACATATCTGTCAGGTAGGAATGTCAGCAATCCGCATCCAACACCGAAGATAACAGCCCAATAAGTGAATATAGAAAGCCATTCGATATATGCGCCTATATCATCCGCTTGAGTTTCATTGAAAATCCGAATGGCTCTACGATATGCAACTATGACTCTTCGAGCTAAAACGACTCCAAAAGCGATTAACCAGACAGCTAAAGCAAATAAAGAGATTTTTTGCATGATTCCGCTTGGCAACAGAAACAATACAACTCCGGAAAAAGTTGAAAATATAATCCATAAAATGATATGTGTCCACACACGCCGTTTGGTAATGTAAAAACGATCAAGCAACATTATCAATGCCGAACTGAACAGAGAGTAGCACAGAAAGTATGTGGACATGTTCATCAATATGGAAGAATTCACATTTTTGAATCGGATGCCAAAGAAGAAATGTACCGAATAGTTTGCTGAAAGCAGCAACATAGCTATACCAATCATCTGTCGGGAGCGGAGATAATTCGTGAAAATTTTCTTTTCAGGAGTCTTTGCAAACAAAAAATAAAAGCCGAAGAATAACATTAACGGCAGTGCGGTACAAAGTGAAAAACTGTATATAGATGGTTCCATTGTTATGCTTATTTGATTTTGATACAAATTTTGATAAATTTCCGAATTATAAGCCAGTTGGGATAAAAAACAGAAATATCTCCGAGTGCTCGCTGCTTGAGTTAAAAGGTCAAGACCGACTCACCTAAGATCTTGCATCAAATTGCTCTAAGTCACACGTTTCTTATTGAAATCAAATAATGAGAATGAAGTATTTATTTTTTTCATTACAATTCTTTATAAGGATTATGTTCAGGAACCCTAATGAGTTCTTTTATATCAACTTCCAGACATTGAGATATCTGTATTAATGCTTCTAAAGGAGGTTGACAAGCATTGGTACACCATTTGGAAATGGTTGCTTGGTCTCTGCCAAGTTTCTCTGCAAGCCATTTGTTCGTTTTCCCCTTTTCTGCAAGCATAACTTTTATACGATTAAGATTTTTCTCAGCCATTGCGTATATTATTATTGTTTTCGGTTGCAAAGATACTCATTTTCCTCCAAATATCGTTTGTTTATCCGAAAATCATTATAAAAATCGGCAAATAATTTGCCTAATTAGAAATTTTGCTAATTTTTGCATGATTTACAGTGACTCGTCCCATCTTCATCTTGCATACCACTATATTCTATTAAAATGAAAACAGATGTGCCTACTTATAATTTTCTTCTTTTGGAGTTGATTTATGAATATCAAAATCGGAAAAATTCCGCGTTATCCGTGTTAATTTTTGTTTTCTCATAATTTCATTTTGGGGTTACGGGATTTTGTTGTTCCTAATTTGTTTCTTTTGCCATTTTGTCATTCGGATTAGCATTGATTATCAGAACATTACAAACAATCAGTAAGATTGCGAAACAAAAATAGCGTACAGTGTACAACGACAAAAATCGTTCTCTCTGTACGCTATTAAATCTTATTAAAAAGATGAAAGATTCTAACTAGCATCTCTTGGCATCGTTCCGTTCATTACAATAATCATCGGATACTCGTTTTTTACTTGCTCTGCTTGGCAATCCTTGCGGTTCACTACCTTACTGATAAGCCATTGTCTGAACAACAAGGCTTGATATGTATCCATTTGAAGTGCTATGGCGATAATCACTTCCATATCATAGACATTCGCAGAATATCCATTTTCAAGTTTGATGTATTGCGAATGCTGGAAGTCTTTCAGCCCACTTTGTTTCCAAATGCGCTTGATGGTATTCTTCACTGCTGTCCCTGTTACATTCAACAGTTCGGCAATCTCCCAAACTGTCATCCACACCTCACCATGATGTGGGGCGTAGATGATCATATCTTCTTGTATTGTTATCACTTGTCGTTTCATACTCTGCCATTTATAGTGTTAGTATTATCGTTGCAAACATTTCCAAACGTGAATTCCTCAATGTTATTTATTTGCTGAGACAACTTTTCCACGTCTTTGCTCAATTTTTCCTTGGTAATCTTGGCATACACCTGGGTTGTCTTTATGTTCTTGTGACCAAGCATTGAACTCACGGTTTCTATTGGAACTCCGTTGGAGAGGCAAACCGAGGTTGCGAACGAATGACGGCTCATGTGCCAGGAAAGTGGCTTGGTGATACCGCATTTCTTTCCCAATCTTTTGAGCGAACGCAGACAACTTCTATAAGGTGGTACAGGAAAGACTCTGCCATCCTTGCACAATCCACGATATTTCTCCATTATCTGCTTGGGATAGTCAAGCAACTTGATGTCGGCTTCCGTTCCTGTCTTCTGTCGGTGGATAACAATCCACTCGCCATCGTCAAAAAATGTCTTGATGTTCTCTTCATTCAAGTTGTACAGGTCAATGAATGCGAGACCTGTGAAACAGCAAAATAGATACAAGTCACGCACCAACCCCATATGCTTTCTGGTGATAGGAGTTTCCATCAACAGGTGAATTTCTTCTTTTGTCAGAATCTCCCTTGTTGTTTCCTCGTTCTTGTACTCGTATCGTCTGAAAGGGTCTTTGACGAGCCACTCGTTATCAATCGCCCGAAAAATCATGGCACGGAGATTACGGACAAACACCATTGCGGAATTTATCTTCAGTTGCTTGTCTATTCTAAGGAATGTCTCATAGTTCGTAATAAACGGCAGGGACAATTCTTTCAAGGCAATGTCCTTTACACGGTAATGCGACTGCAAAAACTCGCCCACGTAAGCACAACCGATTCTATATTTTGTGAATGTGCTCAAAGATTTCATGCCAGCCTTGTATTGTTTTTCCATTTCATCCCTGCTTTGCTCATAGACTTTCATCAAGGTATGGCAGCGATACTCCAATCCAAGAAAAGCGTTCTTAACCTTGTCGGCAGAGACAAAGTTGTCTCGATCTATTATCTCCTGATAATGCTTGCTGATACTCACACGCATTTTGTCCAGTTTGCGGTTCACCTCCAAGGCTTGCATACTTTTTCCAGTCATGCGTCCGCCCTTGGTGTCCCACAAATTGGGATTCACAGTCATCTTGCAACTGAACTGTGCCTGTGTTCCGTCCACTGTGATACGTCCCATAACTGGAACAGTACCGTCTTTCTTTACTACCTGTCTTTTGAGGTAGAAGATAATTGAAAATGTACTCTTCATAACGTCATTCTTTTTTGCGTTCAAAATTAATACATGAAGAGTCTTTTCTTGCTACGCATTTCACGGCAGAACACGGCAAATTTGGTTCGTAACCAAAAATCTTACGTTGCTCATTAGTAACTCACTATAAATCAGAGTCTTAAAATTCAATTCGTAACCTTCCTTATTCTTCCGAACCTCAACATTCCCCATTTGGGGTATAGGTTACGGATAGGTAACGTTCCTCTGTCTCATCTTGTCGTATTCCCGTCTTCGTCTGTCCTCGCCACTTTTAACCAAAATGAGGAAAGTAACTGATAACCAGTAAACTTTCCTCATTCTTCTCTCAAACACTTTTTATATGTACTTTCATTACTTGAAACTGTTGGTCTCAAGGCATAAAACAGCTTGTTCACCGGCATGAACAAGCCATTTTATGTAGAGGTGCTGCAAATTATTGAGTGTCTTCTATGAATATGCCCGGATTCTTATAAACGAGACAGTGTGTAAGATACCTCTATCTTGCACGCATCTGCAACGGTATCTTGCACTGCTTCAAATACTTGTATATCAGTTGACTATCGCTGGTTTAGTGTAAGGTGCAAGATACTTTTGCATTTATGAACTTGTAAGAGATAGGTGAATCTTATTGCAGAAGATAAACTTTTCAATTAAATAATAAACCGAGTGGCAGTTTTTGGACTTTTTATTTTATTCCAGAGCGAGTTGATTAATAGGCTAATGTTTATACAATATGGTATGGGGCTGATAGCTTGATAAAAGCTTTTTTTAAGCTAAAAAGTACAAATCTTTAAACTTTATTTCCTTACTTTGTTATTTATAAGAGTGAGACTTATAGCAAACTTAAACTAGAAAGATTATGAAAGTAAAGCAGATTTGTATGATGGTGCTGCTATGGTTGGGAGTGATTCCGGCGGTACAGGCACAAACTTTCGACAAATTATGGAAAGAAGTGGAGCAAGCGGAGAAAAAGAGCTTGCCTAAGACTGTGATAAAACTGTCTGATGAGATTTATCAGAAAGGGGAAAAAGAGAAAAACTCTCCACAAATGCTCAAAGCATATACGTGGCGGATGAAATATCGGGAAATGTTGAATCCCGACAGTCTTTACGCTGATTTGAAAGGACTGGAACAATGGGTGAAACAGACTGACCAACCAATGGATCGCGCCATCCTACACTCTTTGATAGCGGGAATCTATGCAGATTATGCAGCCAGCAACCAGTGGCAACTCCGCCAACGGACAGAAATCGTAGACCAGACACCTGCTACCGATATGCGTGAATGGACAGCCAATATGTTCATCGAAAAAGTGCGGACAAATATAAAGGAGGCATTGGCCGATTCTGTATTGCTGCTCAAAACGTCCTCACGCGGCTATATTCCTTTTGTAGAATTGGGGGAAACGAGCGAATACTATCACCATGATATGTATCATTTATTGGCTTCCCGTAGCATTGAAGCACTGCAACGGGTGGAAGAATTGGGTAACAGGATTACTAATGACGGTACTGTGAATCCGGTCAAACAAGATATAATAGCTATTTATGGGAATATGATTTCCGCTTATAAAGCAACCGGATTAAAAGAAGGTTATGTGTTGACAGCACTTAACTACCTGGAATGGAGATGGAATGCTGATCGGAATATTCGACCTCTGCAGGCTAAGGGCGAACTTCCGGTACTGACGGAAGATACTTATCTGAAAGCTTTGAACAGATTGAAAAACAAGTATGCTTCCGAACCCATCTGTGCCGAAGTCTATTTGGCAGAAGCCCGATATACTATTGGAAAACAACAGCAGCTCAATGCATTGCAGCTTTGCGATGAGGCAATCCGCCTTTATTCAGGCTATCGCAGAATCAATGCTTTGAAAAATCTTCGGGAAGAGATATTGGCTCCTTATTTGAATGTTAATGCATCCGATTTGGCTTTTCCGAACGAAGAGATAGAATTAAGGGTCTCACACAAAAATCTGGATGGTTTCACTGTCCGTCTTTATCAGGCGAAGAAACTGATAAAGGAACAACATTACGCTGTGCTTCGTCCGAAAGATTATCAGACGCAGGACACTGTGTTTACATTCAAAGCTCCTGAACTTGGATCTTACGTGATGCGTATCATACCGGATATTCGTGCGAAGAGAGATAGTGAAAGCAAGTTTGATGTAACACGTTTCAAAGTGCTGACGTGCCGTTTGCCGGACAAACAGTATCAAGTGGTGACGCTGGATGGACAGACAGGGCATCCTATTCCCCATGCGAAAGTGACGATGTACAGTAATGACGAAAAAGTGTTGCAGGAGTTTACGACAAACGAAGAGGGTAAGGTCGTATTTCCCTGGAAATCCGAATACCGCTATCTGAAAGCTTCCAAGGGGACGGATACGGCAATGCCGAAACAAGGCATTTATGCAGGAAGTTACGGATATTACGGCGACGAAGATAAAGTGACTGAAAATATGACTTTATTGACCGACCGTTCTTTGTATCGTCCCGGACAGACTGTGTATGTGAAGGGAATTGCTTATTCTCAACAATCGGATACGGCGAATGTACTTCCGAACAAGGAATATACGGTGACTTTATTGGATGTAAACAATCAGGAAGTAGGGCAGAAGTCGGTACGTACCAATGAGTTCGGTTCGTTTACCACCGATTTCGCATTGCCTTCGGCCTGTCTGAACGGAATGTTTTCTTTGAAAGCGGGAAGAGGCCATACAGGCATTCGGGTAGAAGATTATAAACGTCCGACATTTGATATCACTTTTGAAAAGCAACAAGGAAGTTACAAACTGGGTGATGAGGTACAGGTGAAGGGTAAGGTACAATCTTATAGTGGTGTGCTGCTTCAGGATCTTCTGGTGAAATATACGGTAAAGCGTTCTGCATACAGCCTTTGGCGGTTTGCGGAATCTGTGCAGATTGCTTCCGGTGAAGTGATGGCCAATGAGAATGGAGAATTCACGATACCGGTTCGTTTGCAGGAAAGTGACTCTTATAAGAATAATGATAAGGTATATTATCGTTATTCCATTGAGGCCACTGTTACCAATGTGGCAGGTGAAACACAATCTTCTACGGACGTGATTTCGGCAGGAAACCGTTCGTTGATTTTGCAGGTGGAATTGCAAGATAAGACTTGCAAGGATCAACCCTTCGAAACAATGTTTAAAGTGCAGAACCTGAATGGACAACCTGTGGAGGTGAAGGGGAATTATTACTTGTACCCTGCCAAAGACAAGGACTTTAAGCAGTTGGAAGAGAAACCGGTTGCAACGGGAACCTTTACTTCTAATGAAGACATGACGCTCGACTGGAAGAATCTTCCATCGGGACCTTATGTGCTGAAAGCATCAGTGAAAGATAATCAGGGCAAGGAAGTGACTGCTGACACCAACACGATTCTTTTCTCTGTTGAGGACAAACGTCCGCCTGTAGAAACGACGATGTGGTTCTATGGTGCAAATACGGAATTTGATGCTGCCCATCCGGCCGTGTTCTGTTTCGGTACGTCGAAAAAAGATGCTTATGTGATGATGAACGTATTTTCCGGTGATAAATTGCTGGAGAGCAAGACGTTGAATTTGTCAGATACGATTGTACGTTTCGAGTATCCATATCGGGAAAGTTATGGGGATGGTGTCTTTGTGAATCTCTGTATGGTGAGGGACGGACAGGTTTATCAGGAACAGGTGCGGCTGACCAAACGGATTCCTGATAAGACACTGACTATGAAGTGGGAAGTGTTCCGTGATAAATTGCGTCCGGGACAAAAGGAAGAATGGAAGCTGACGATTAAAACGCCGCAAGGACAAGCTGCTAACGCGGAAATGCTGGCAACGATGTATGATGCTTCCTTGGATAAAATATGGAATCGGCAACAGAATTTCCAAATCTATTATAACCAGATTGTCCCATATTCTAACTGGATGAGTGGATATTCCGGCAATAATTCATTCAACTACTGGTGGAATACGAAGAGTCTCAAAGTGCCATCACTGGAGTATGACCATTTTGTGATGCTATCGGACTATTATAATAATGGAAGAGATTTGGGTGAAGTAATAGTGAGAGGATATGGCTCGACGAGAAAGTTGACGGTGACAGGTAGCGTTTCGACATTGGACGTTGCAACTTTAAGGAGTAATGCGCCAAAGATGAAATCGGCTATGGCTGCTGATGCCATGACTAATGTTGAATTTCAATCGGAAATGATACCCACGGGAGAAAAAGCGGATGAGGCATCTGACAACGAAATGCTTCCCGAAGCATCTGCTGACTTGCGTACCAATTTAGCAGAAACAGCATTCTTCTATCCTCAACTTCGCACCAATGAACAGGGAGAGATCTCTTTCTCATTCACGATGCCTGAAAGTCTGACGCGTTGGAACTTCCGTGGATATTCTCATACAAAGGGAATGTTGACGGGAACATTGGATGGCGAAGCTACCACAAGCAAAGAATTTATGCTGACTCCTAATCTCCCTCGTTTTGTGCGTGTGGGTGATAAGACTTCTCTGGCAGCTTCTATCTCTAATATGACTGGTAAGCCGCAAGCCGGAACGGTCAGTCTGGTCCTTTTTGACCCGATGACAGAGAAGGTTATCAGTACACAAAAACAGAAATTCAGCCTTGCTGCCGGAAAGACAATGGGTGTGGACTTCCAGTTTATCGTTAGTGATAAATACGAAATAGTGGGATGCCGGATGATTGCCGACAGTGGTACTTTCAGCGATGGAGAACAACAGTTGCTTCCGGTTCTTAGCAATAAAGAGCATTTGGTGGAGACACTTCCAATGCCAGTGCGTGGAGAAGAAACCCGTACTTTCTCACTCGATCATCTGTTCAATCAACAAAGTAAAACAGCCACAGATCGTAAACTAACTGTTGAATTTACAGGAAACCCGGCTTGGTATGCCGTTCAGGCATTGCCTTCATTGAGTCTTCCGACAAGTAATAACGCTATTTCCTGGGCTACTGCCTACTATGCCAATACATTGGCTTCGTTTATCATGAACAGTCAGCCGAAGATCAAAGCGGTATTTGAAAGTTGGAAACTGCAAGGAGGTACGAAAGAAACGTTCTTGAGCAATCTGCAAAAGAATCAGGAAGTGAAGAATATCATTTTGTCCGAGTCTCCCTGGGTACTCGAAGCACAGACGGAAGAGCAACAGAAAGAGCGCATCGCCACCTTGTTTGATTTGAATAACATCCGTAGTAATAATATCGCAGCTTTGACTCGATTGCAGGAGTTACAGAACTCAAATGGGGCATGGTCCTGGTATAAAGGAATGAACGGGAGTCGATCTGTAACTACCTATATCGCCGAACTGAATGCCCGTCTGGCTATGCTGACAGGTGAGAAATTAAGCGGATCGGCTCTTTCCTTGCAACAGAAGGCTTTCGCTTACCTTCATCAATCAGCTTTGGACGAGTATAAGGAAATCCTGAAAGCACAGAAAGACGGTGTGAAGTTTACTGGCGTTTCGGGCAGTATTCTGCAATATTTGTATCTCATCGCTATTTCGGGAGAGCAGGTACCCGCAGCCAATAAAGCGGCTTATACCTATTATCTTTCTAAGGTAGGAGAATTGCTGACTTCTCCTTCGATGGATACAAAAGCGATTGCCGCCATTGTGCTTGATAAAGCCGGACGCAAGAAGGAAGCGCAGGAATTTGTCGCTTCTCTGAAAGAACATCTGACGAAGACAGATGAACAGGGAATGTTCTTTGCTTTCAACGAGAATCCATATACATGGGGCGGAATGCAGATGCAGGCTCATGTAGATGTGATGGAAGCGCTGGAACAGACAGGTGGCAATACCGATACAGTGGAAGAAATGAAACTTTGGTTGTTGAAGCAAAAGCAGACACAACAGTGGAATTCTCCGGTAGCTACTGCCGATGCGGTATTTGCATTGCTGATGAAGGGCGCTAATTTACTCGACAATCAGGGAGATGTACGGATTGTGATTGCTAATGAAGTGCTGGAAACTGTTAGTCCAAGTAAAACGACTGTTCCTGGATTGGGATATATCAAACGTTCTTTCACACAGAAGAATGTGGTGGATGCCCGCAAGATTGAAGTGGAAAAGAGAAATCCGGGTATTGCTTGGGGAGCTGTGTATGCAGAATTTGAATCTCCTGTCAGTGATGTGAAACAACAGGGCGGCGACCTGAATGTTGAGAAACAGTTGTATGTGGAGCGTACGATGAATAACGTGCCTCAATTACAGCCTATTACTGCCAAAACGGTTCTTCAGGTAGGTGATAAAGTCGTTTCCCGTTTGAGCATCCGCGTAGACCGTCCGATGGACTTTGTACAGTTGAAAGATCAGCGGGGCGCTTGTTTCGAACCGATCGGCAGTATCTCCGGTTATCGTTGGAACAACGGGCTTGGCTATTACGTAGACATCAAAGATGCATCGACTAATTTCTTCTTCGATCATTTAGGAAAGGGTGTATACGTGTTGGAATATAGTTACCGTGTCAGTCGTGCAGGAACTTACGAAACTGGTTTGGCAACTATGCAGTGTGCTTATGCACCGGAATACGCTTCGCATTCTGCTTCGATGACAATTATTATTAAATAGTTCCGGCAGGGGATTTTTATTCTCACCGACGAGCGAGGCGTTCCTCACCGATGAAGAGGGTGTTCCTCACCGAGGAAGGCATCCTTCGTCGGTGAGGAACTTTTTTCTTATAAACAGGGGCTTACAAGGACTGCTATTAAGTAAAGTCTTTTCCCAATCTGTGTTAATCTGTGTAATCTGTGGTGAAAAACTCATCTAAAACCCCTACA
>ERZ894214.183-NODE-183-length-56907-cov-14.2691_pt1 | contig 56907 bp, 46 predicted proteins | sample MGYA00380290_ERZ894214 | MGnify/ENA primary metagenome ERZ894214 (study PRJEB32331, sample SAMN06328421) | human gut metagenome | biome: human gut microbiome; feature: stool | host: Homo sapiens | collected 2014-09-19 ... | reverse complement strand
TCTATCCATAATACAAAGTAAATTGTTTTTTGGACAGAGTTCAAATTACAGTCTCCTTTCATTTGGTCGTCAAATAAGTACAATATCAGAAATCTCTCCGTTTGTTTTGTAGTTGCCTATATCCTTACCCCTTATCACCTTTGAGGCAATTATTAAATTCCCTTTTTTCAGTTGGTCAATAAACAGAATATCATCAACCTTTAGGCTACTGTTTTTTACGGAAGTAACCTGCAATGTCTTCTTTTGCTCATAAAGACAAACTTTAAGAGAAACCTCTCTATCCAAATACTTAACAAGCAGACATGTATCAATTTGAAGAGAATCTACATAAATTGTATCATCATTAAACTGCCAATCGCTGTCTATATTGTTGGAATCAATATAATCCTTCCAACACTTTGCCCCTAAATATATGGCCAAAGTGTTCAAAGTATATTCATTCGTTTTTCGTTCGTCATGAATATATCCCATTAATCGTTTCAAAGTTGTAACGCCCATTGAACGTCCCGTTGCTTTGGTAATAATATGGGATAGGCTCTCAAAGTCTTTTGCTTGCTCAAAATTCAAATGAGAAAGTTCTTTAATCCTATTTATAATGTTCGTATTTAATATCATATCACCAATTTTGCGAATGAGTAATTATCAGACATACGCAATGATTCCTTATCAAGATCTATCTTTTTGCTATCATCATAATTAACAGCATCAGAAATTGAATTCTCTTTATAAAAGCCATCAGTGCATAGAATAAAAACATCACCTTCAGATACAGATAAATGTGCCACTTCAACTGTACCTAAATTGTCATCACCCATTATTGAGCGTGTAACAACGGAAGCATATTTCTCGATATTTGCATTTGTCAGACCTTTTATCTTTGACAGTTCGTTTATGACGGAATGGTCTTCTGTCTTATAAACTTCTACTCCTCCGCGATATATATATATTCTGCTATCGCCAAGCCAAGTCATATAAGCTTCATTATCGACAATTAGTAGCACTACTACAACAGCTCCCATATGCTTTGCACCTAATGACAATCTCTTCAACATCAAACTATCATTTGCGAATGATATTGATTCTTTCAATAGTAATGAAGGAGATAGCTTTTCAAAATTAGCTTGTACATAATCAATTATAGATTGTCCGATGACACGAGAAGCTATATCTCCATAAGAATAGCCTCCCATGCCATCAGCAACAACTGCTACAGTAGCTTTTTCTGAAAGCGATTGATGGATTATAAAATCCTGATTAGTATCTCTAGTTCCTTTATTAGTATATTCGAAAACTTTCATTCTTTTAGTGCTTGAATTGTGTCACCACCATGTTTAGTCACCCTTGGCCGAATACTAATTTTGATGGGGCGTTGAGTGATTGTTTTATCTGTAGCTTTATTTGCCCAAAGATAAGCTTCTCCAGAGCCCAATGTTGCCATTTCTGTAGCTGTCAATGTCTGCAATGGGGTGATTGCTTTTTGAACATGTTTAACCCATGCTGGTGAACTAAAGCGGTGCATCACAACAATCGAACTAAGTTCAATGATTTCTGTTGGAAGACTCATTGGATCTTGACTGGCAATCATAATTGAAACGCCCTTATGTCGCATTTCTCGAATGGCAGTCGTAATAGAACCAACCAATTCTTTATTATTCATGTATTTGTGAGCTTCATCAAATACTATAAATTTATTAAAAGTACGTCCATCTACTTTTAGTACACTTGAGAAGATATTGAGCATTACGACAAATAGCCCCAAAGCCTCTTCTTTTTCAATGAATTCGTCTCTTAAATCAACAATAATCAGCCTTCCCGGTCGCAAATACTGTTGGAGCTTATTGCCATCTGAAATATATTCCGAAGCAAAATCCAACTTTTGTTCTGCCAATGAACGCTGTGAAGTACTCATGTGATCACTATTCGCTACGCCATTACGAATATTCTGTAAAGACATATCATATCGGCAGCTCTTCATAATCTGTTTAAGTTCTTTGATATAAGTAGAATCGTTACCCATTGCTCCTAACAAGAACATCCAATCCTTAACAGCCAATTCACTGGAATCAAATGAAATAGGATGAATCTCAATGTCTGGGTATTCCATCTTGCGAGTTTCAACTTGGCTCTCTGGAGCTAGCAAAACAACATCCTTTATGAAACCTGGCTCTGCACCATATTCGGCTTTGAGTTTAGCTAGTTGACCAACTTCATCATTGGGATAAACCATTGATGTGAATTCTGGTGCATAGTCCATGCTGTCACTATAATGAAATATCACACTAGCCATCGGCGCTGGAAGCTTGTTTACTTTTGAAAATTGACGTAACACCATTTCCGTAATTGAACCAATTGTATAACTCTTACCTGCACCTTGAACACCAAACAAACTTATCGTATTGCATTCGTTCAAATCCAGTCCAATTCTTCGCCCGTTGCTGACCATCTTACCAAGCACACCATATTGCGGTGACAAATCGTTTTTACCAATAATAACATCACAATTGGGCTCCTCATATCCTTCTTCCATAGTATTTACAATCATACCTTGTGCTGCGCTATTTTCGCTTTCTGGCATTTTTGCGTCATCTGTATTTGTATTAGCCTCTATTTTTGCGTCATCGTTATCGGTAGTCTCAAAAGAGACAGACGGAGAATCTTTATCTTCGTTGTCAGTTGGACCTGTTTTGTCAACTGTATCAATATTGTTGCTGTTTGAACTTGAATCACTCTTTGGAATGATTATTTCGTAATCGGGATTTACTTGTTGTTCTTTGTTTTTTGAATCATCAACTTTAGGTGACTCATCAGAAGATGTATCATGATGGCTTTCATCAAGAACAAATGAAGGCTCGAAGAACTTGATGAGTTCCTCGTCCATTGCTTCAAGCTTCTTGGTATTCAATGTACTTGTTTCATCCAAGACGTCTTCAATAACAGGCTTGCCCATGGTATAAATCACAGCATCACCATAGAAGTTTTTCTTTTGACGTTCAATTTGCTGAAAATCAAAAATAACACCAAGCTGCTTAAATCTAATCGTATATCCATCAGCCAGTTTGCTTAAGAACTGCATATACTTATAACCCACCTCTGGGTCTAAGCAACCATAGCGCATAGAGCGTTGAATATAGAATTCAAGAAATGACTTTAGTTCTAATATTTTTAATTCCCTATCTAGACGATCTTGACCGTCAACTGCAATTTCGAAATGTTCTCTTAACGCAAAAATAGTATTTTCTATCTGCTCAACGATTTTTTTATGCAATTCATCAACCTGATAATTAGCATTGCGACACTTGATCTCTACTACAGTGAATAAGATTTCCTTTCGATCGGGATTAATTTTAGCTACAAGATTATCAGCTCGTTCCTTATTGTCATTATCCAAATCAACGAACAATTCTTTGTGAAGGTCTATTGGAATCAGGAATGATTCCTTCATAACACCCTTTTTCTCCAAGAAACGTTTTGTCAATGTGGTTCCCATTACTTCAAAAGCCTTTCTTGACGTAGAGTTTATCTGCATAATCAGAGAACTACTTACAGAACGGACATCTTCAAGAATTTGTCTGAAATTGTCTTTATTCTCAATATCTACTCCATACTCTTTGAACAAAGGAATTATTAATGCTCCAATCTCACTTGTAGGCTTTGTTGTAAGGTAAGAAGAAACACCGGAAGTTTCATCACCGGGAACATAATCCAACAAATAAGGAATATCTGTGTCTTTACTGCATGGTAAATCATAGAACTCAGGTCCCATGTTCTTATCAAATGTTACTACCCAGTCACTACAGTCATGAACAAACGACAATAGCATCATATCATTTCCTTTTAAGCGCAGGGTTGTTGCAGGTACTGATTCTTCAAGCGTTGAGGATAACAAATTACCCACAGTCTCTTGAATTCTAGCAAAGATACTTACCTCTGTATTTGCAAATTCAGTGACAGGATTCGGTAAAGTCTTATTTGAATAATATCGATTCCATACAAATGAATTTCCTTCTTCTTTGGCATTTACCACATTACGGCAGATTGTCCCATTTAAATAGAAAGAACGGCTCAGTTCGTCTGGTCTGACCAATTCTGTATGCACGGCAAATGGATTGACCAAAAATGACAAATGAGCTTGATAGTCATTATGTTTGCTAATAAAATCGCTTACCTTATTCAAAGAGAAACGCAATTTTGGAAATAATCTATTGATAGAAGCCTGAGAAAAGACTTCTGCATCAGTTGCAACGATAGATTCCGGGTCTAATAATTCTTTGAAAGATTCACCAGACTGAAGCATATTGTCATCTGAAAATAATCTAATCTCATAGGTCAAATCTCTGCCTATTCCTGCTTTTTCTAAACGTACTAAAGCTTGAGCAAAGACAGCAGCATCTCCAGCATTAAATAAATTGATTACCAGCTTGTCTGTATAAGGATGAGATATAGAGTAATTAAACAAATGTCTTACAACCAAATCGACGTTAACATCTCCATCAATTCTCTTATCACTTGTAACATTCATCAGCATCGCAGTATAAGATTTTAGTTGACGATAACCTGATGCAAACGTTTCCTGTGGATTGATGTTTGGTTTAGCATATACACCCCAACCAAAAGTCAATTCACCAATATATTGATAAGCTTCATTAAGTGATGTATCACTCAAAATCAAAGGGGCTATATCCATAGGTAGTTGTCCTTGGAATAGCTTATCCAATTTGCGATACCACGCTTTTTTGTATTTTGGATTTGATTTTGTTTTTTCTTCCCAGTCTTGATACAACTCATAAAGATTTACGAGCCATGCCAATCGTAAAGGATGTAAAGGAGATATTAACTTTAGCTCTTTTTGGGAACCGTCAGGCATCTCAACAGTAAGAAGAACCGTATCAATATTCTGAATGGTGATAATATCTTTTTCTTCCAATTGTTTTTCTGATTGTTCTCTTAACCAGCTATCATATTCGGACAAATAAGCTTTTATCAATCCTATATTTGTAGTAAAGTCGAGTGTGCAGATAAGACCGCATTCATCATTAGCTGATTCCTTAATTAAGGTAAACAAGTCCTGACGAAGAGAATGTAGTTCATCAGATATATTTAAGTCTTGTGCTGATACAAAGCAAGGCGATTGATCTGCTGTATCATGAGGATTCAATAAGTTGGTATCCGTTGGATTTCCACTTAAATAAGCTTCCACATGACCAAATTCAGAATCATTCAGTAAGAATGTACGCTCCAATTGAATCAACTTCTTTGGTAGCTGAATCTGGTAAGCATACGCAGGACCAAAATCAAATTGGTACGTATCATTCAAGTTCCCTTCAACCCAAAGATTTCTATCTGCACCACTATCATCAATATCCAAATCTTCTCCTTTCGCCAAATGAGCAGATCTATAGTGTATGATGGCCTGGGTATAAGTACTTACTTTAGAACGTTTATCTACAGAGTCTCCAGTTTCAACTGTATCTCCTGTGTTGTCTATTGTAAACACATCCGATTCATTACAATAAGCAAAATGATTTTCCAATCTATATTGCTCTATCTGCAAATCTTTATTTTGCTCTTTTGCGTCAAGCCACGCAGCCTGAACCCGCTCTTCTTTAAATTCCTTTGTAGTATCCAAAACGATTCCATTCTCATCCAAAGCACGAACTCGAAGCATGTATTCTCCATCTTCGAACATTGAATTCGAAATATTTACAGACATTTTTCTGGATGCACGTTTGTTGGTTCCCACTTTTGCTTTTTTGACGATACCAACTTCTGAAAAATCGTTTATATCTACGATTGCTATTTCAAATGAAAAAATATCAGGATTATCTTTTGGAGATGGATCGGTTACTATCGTAAATGATACTTTACCTTTTTTGTCTGGTAGTATGCTAAGAATATAGTTTCCGTTATCTTCATGTATTAGTTCCTTTTTTGAATCTTTTCCAGGAACCAAATCAACACTAACTTTCACAGAAGGCCCTGTTCCGATAATCCAAGGTAAGACTGCATAGTTGAACTCAGGATGATTATCATGAATATTTTCAAAGAGAGATACTCTGTCCTCAATTTCAGCTTCTGATGTAAGGAACTCCATTAAACCTTTCTGAACTGTATTTCGTTTAAGGGGTAAACAAGCAATTCTATCAGCAATTGTTAGAGAAAAGTCTGCTAATGAAGACGACACTTTGTCAATATTAATCATGAATCTTCTTCTCATGGAACCTTCTTCCTTAACAAAATCTTTGTCTGGTAACATACCAAAGAGATACAAACCATTTCCCCATGATTCGTCATCATATTGATGCAATTCCAAATATAGAAGATAATTTATGGCAATATTTCGCGACGCATCAATTTCTTTCAATAATTCTAGTAACTGTTTCCATAAGTATTGTTTATCTTCAGGAATGGAGCAGCACAAATTATAGAAAAAAGAAGATTGAAGTTCCGCAACCGACAAATTCTGGAAAGTAGCATCACCATAAGAATCCTCTGCTGATGTTCTACTATTTGATGGAACCAGAATTAATACTGCTTTCGAAGGATCGTTTCGCAATTCAATCAATTTTGTGGCATGAATATACTCATCTCCTTTTTCTGTCTCAGAAAGAATATACACCGCAATGTTAGGATTGATGGGGCGAAGTAACGGTAACAACACACGCAGTTCCTTTAAAGCAAGACCAGTTATCTTCATACAATGACCTGGTTTCGCCTGCTTTAATTTAGACGAATACGATTCTACAACGTGTTGCACGAATCGTTCGTAATATAATGATTTTATTGTGTTCATTGTTTTACAAGTTATAACGTGGATGAATTTTCTGAAGGATGCAAGCATCGCTCATATCAGTATAAAAACCTATTTGACGTAGCTTATTCTTAAAAGCTTCCATGTTAGTTCTGAATGCCGAATTCATGTCAACATCAGCATCAGAGAAACGTTCTTCTCCAACACCATTAATGATAAGCCCATATCTCTTTCTTATTCCATCGGCCAAATCATCGATAGAGAGTGACCTCGTTTCATAATTACCTGTTGGAGTCTCTTTAAGAACCAGAATCTGAACCATTGTTTCCAAGAGCTTAGAGCCCAAAGCGCCTCTTCTTGGATGACGGCGGGAACGACTGTCAGCCAAAAGCATGGAAGGTGAATTCTTCATACATACAGAATCTATAAATTCTCTCAGGTATCTATACTGATAACCACCCAAGTTTGACTTTTCAAGCACCTGTACAAACATGTCAAAATAATCATTTTCAGGGAAATACTCAAGCATTTCGTTGAAGTCATTCTGGTCAAATTCTTTTTCTTCATTTACAGGCAAAGAGTTTTTAATGCTATTCAATATCGATTCATAGTATTCTCCAGCTTTGTCATTTTCTTCCTTGAGATAACGCAAAGCTTCATCAACCTTGCAATTTTTACGTTCCTGTATAATATCAATCATATAGGTTGAACGAATGTATTTACCAAATCCGTTCTCCATTCTTTCTACATCTTTACAAGCATAGGGTGCAACATCGCTATCCAAATTATCCGTTAGATCTACAATCATAGACCAATCATCGATAATATCTCTAGTTCCAGCCTCGACCATCTTGGGCAATAGATAAACCACCTTCATCGCATATAAAGATAAATGTAGTCCACATAAAATTCTTAGATAGTCAATAAATACCGCTCTTGGAAGTTTGTCTTTATACAAAAGAAGACGACGGATATCATCCGTGAACAATTCTGCCTGTTTGGTCAAAAATGGTAATGGTATCGTATCGGCCTCCTTATTCATATTTCTTCTTTCTCGCAAGTCTTTTGTGATGTATAGAATACCTGTTGTATCAACGTCAAGAGACTCTTTACTGACTATACCACCGGAATTCTTATCCCAACCTTTGCTGAGATATTTAACCAATCCTTCCATAACGGACTTATTGGTACGAAGCATGAGATAAAGTTGATCCGAAGCACGATAATCACGACAGTATTTGCTGTTTTGAATTCGAAAGCTCAAAAGATGAAGTGGTTTCAAGGTAGAAACATGTTCTTTTATCACATTTCCTCTATTCACGAGTTCCAGAAGTGAACTTCTTAACCAATCTTCAACACCTTCAGGATTATCAGAAACGCCCTTTATTAAACCATTCTCTTCTAATACTGATAAATTTTCTTTTAACTTATCAATTGTATATTCCTTACGATATGCCAATGATACAGGTGCTCCATCAGCATACATCTTCACAAAAAGATTTGTGAGGACACGATCTAGTTTGACTTGCTTTACGTCAACATAGAATATATCTTTGTTTAGAAAGGAGCTAACTCCTGTCCCTTTTTTTAATTTCAACACCATATCTTTACACGTTTAATGGTTCAATAATGATATGTTTGAGTTCATCCAACCTTACGATGGTAAACTTTCTATTATTCTTTGTTACCAGAATTTCGGAATAAGTCTTTGCTTCCAACAGATTCTTGAAGATCTGTAGTTCAATGAAGCGTCCTCGTAAATCATTAACAGAAGGGCTAAAACCAGCTCTGATGTACTGCAACATTTCATAAAGGTCAAGACTTACTGTCAGCTGAATAAATGTGTCAGTCTTATGTCGGAAAGTCAAACTATCGCTTTCATACTCTATGTATTTCGTAAGATGGTCAGTTTTATTTACATATAGTTCAAACTCGTCAAGAGGGAATCGTCTATAGCTTTTTGATATTGGGTCTCCTGCATTGGAGCTTGCCAAAAGTAGATATCCTTTCGTAAGCATGTCGTTGTTACAACCTTCACTTGCTGATATGGCATAAGCAAGACTTTGTTTTGTCTCGTTAAGAGCTGTAGTATCTTCTTTCACCAATTCTTTCTCAAATTTGCTTGCATAGCGATAAGGCAGACGACGTTTGAAATCAAATGCTCCTTCAAAATATTGATGGCGAATAAATGATTTATGACGACCAGTCATTTGCATTCTTATATCTGAAGATTTAACTTCATAGGAAGGGATAATGAAACTGGCATCATTGAAGTCCTTCAATAAAGAACGCTTTCTATCACTGAAAATGAGATAATCGTTGGCTTTCTTTGAGGTATAATACAAATCTCTGTCGAAGGCTGGGAGTGCTACTCCTGCAACATCTGTTTCACGTAATAATTTTACTAATCTATCTGATGACGCAAGAGATGGCAATGGGAAATCATTAACTGGCCATGCTTCCGGTGCAGTTACATTAAAATAGTAATATTGCCAGTAGTACTCTGGAAGCTTTTCATTTTTTACATATTCAACCAATTGCTTTACCTCTTCGCATGAATAATCGCGTGTTATCATCCATGCTATCATGGAGCGAAGGTCACGCATCGTGATATGCAACTCACGTTTATAGACAATCGTTCTAACCAACCATTCCAAACGATTGATTACTTCATCACCAGCACTACTATCTTGGAATGTATCAACGTTATACTTTATATAACATCTGTCGGCAATAGGACATCCTTCACACTTTTTCCATATTTCCGGGCGAGTCAAGAGCTTTACTTGCTGAGATAATAGACTTGGTGAATTCTGGCTTTTTGCAGTAACAGAGCGAAGATTCAAGTTGATTACCATTAAACCTGGTAATAACTGAATATGACCACCTTGATAGAAATATTCCTCAATATTATCCTGCAAAGAGCGTAGTTCTGGTCGAGTTGACAAAAAATCTACTAAGCGTCCTTCGTTGATTGCAATTACACGACCTTCTTTTGCTTCTGTATAATCCTTCAGATTAAAGAACGGACTAAAGAAGTCTGCAAGAACATCATCGTTAGCCTTTTCATCCTCGTCTTGCGAACCATCATAATTTGATTGGAACTTAACGCCGGAGATTTCAAAAGCCGACCCATTGTTGGAATCAAAACATACTTTATTTTGTCCTTTGCTCTCTATTTGATGTATGAAAGCAGTCTTTCCATCTCCTGCATTTCCTGTTATAATAATCAGTTTATATTTCAAGGCTTCAATATCAGGAATAAGGATTTGGTCAAGTTTCGTATATGTATATGTTAATTTATCAAGTACATGAGATTTCGCTCCTGCACGAGTTCCACTATTTCCATGGCGGCTTTGGCTATACAATGAATTCAGATAATCAACTGGATCGTAATTTTCATTATCATTGACAGAGATAATCATGCTTGTATCTTTTAAGATACCTTCAACTCCAATAGCGGCCAAAGCGTCACTCATCTCTTTCGCATTTTTGAAACGCTTGTTCCTATCCGTGATGATTGACTTCATAACGAAGTTCGCAATAGCATCTGTCAGCTTATCATTGTAGTTACGGATGTCAGTTGGCTCCATATGTATATTGGGCTTCATGCTACTTCCTGGCCATGGATAGGCATGAGCAAATAGCTGATAAAGCGTTACACCAAGTGCAAAGGTATCAGCAGAACAGTCCCAATCAATTTTATTTCCCGACATAATCAAGTCTGGAGCCATATATGGGAATGTACCGCCAAAGGATTTATCATCAGTTGTCGTTGAAATATTGAAGTCTATCAACTTATATACCTCTCGTTTATGCCACATGATGTTGCTTGGCTTGATGTCACGATGGAACACAGGAGGTATCTTATCTTGCATATAGATAAGTGCGTCCAGTATTTGCGTTGCCATCTTAAAAATCTCATCAACTGGCAGTTTCAAATCTCCATTTACATAGTCTTGTAGGTTTTCTCCATCAAGTAGTTCCATCAGCGTATAGAACAATCCTCCGGGTTCTGTTCTATCGTTGTGCTTAAACTTAACGATATTAGGATGGTCAAGTTCTTTGAGCGCATTGAATTCATTAATGGCATTTTCCACAGAAGCATCTCTTTCAAATATCTTAATAGCCAGATATTGTTTCTGCATGTCATGCCAAACCTTAAATACTTTGCCAAAACCACCTTTGCCCAACACGTCATGTAGTGTCATACTTGGTGATACTTTCATGCCAGGTTTCATATCTTTCAAGTACAAAACCTTTTCAGAATGTGTTTGTGTTTTAAGAGCCGAAGACTGTGTTTTTTCTTTCTCTGTAGCTTCAACAATCATCTTGATCATCTCATCTACCGTCTGCCATCTTTTATCTACATCACCAACAATCGTATGCTTCACTATTTCGTCCATCCATAATGGTAAATCCTTTGAAACGTGACTGGGTAATAAATCTTCTGTCAAGATTCCACCCATTGCAGCACTGAAAGTAAGAACCGTATCGAATGGTAATTTTCCTGTCATTAACTCATAAAAAATCACACCTAATGAATAGATGTCGGTATAACTATTGGCATCGCCTTCTATTACTTCTGGCGCAATGTATGGGGACTTGATATTTGCCTCTGGATTAACCGTAAACTTTAAATCACTATGCTCAACGAACCAAGCCATTCCAAAGTTTGCCAATGCTGCTTTTCCTCCATCATACACATAAATATTGTCAGGGTTTACATCTCTATGATATACACCTTCTTCATGTGCCGCCTTGAGAGCATTTGCGACATCTAGTACAATATTGATTTTATCCGTCTGTTTAAATGTCTTCTGACGCAATTTAGAGCGCAAAGAGCTTTCGTCTTGATAGCGACTTATCTCATAATAGAAAGTTTGCTCTTCATTCATCCTGCATTCAGTCTTGACAATGAAAGGTGAATCGCCAATTTTCTGTTGAGCCATATCTGCGTTTTGAACTTGAAGCTTTATTTTTTCAAGTTCAGCAGGACTTTTGTCTGCTATATCCAACGGATATTCACGTATTTTATAATGAGCCGTTGCTATCAGTTTTGGTATACAATGATACTCAGTAAATTCTTCTGTTTCTTGAAGTTTCTCGATGATTCGATAATTGAAGATTTCTGTTCGTTCAACCATGATTCTTTCTACAGACTGACCCGTCATCAATCCTGTCAGGTCTTCCTGTAACTTGGAAATCGCATAAGGACTACGACCTACCAATTCAGCATTCGAAAGAAAGTCAATCAAATCATTACTTAATGTAAATGTCTGGTTATAACATTCACATTGAGGATCTAAACCAAACTTTGATTGTTGTGGATTACTAAGAGTTACAAGAGTGATAATCTGACCGAAATTCCAGTCTGGATGTTGGTTCTTTATCTTTGAAGCCAATATGCGGCTTTTTAGCCCAGCTGTTTTATGAGGATTAGCAACTTCTTGACCACTACGGAACCATGCAAAGTCATCGCCTTCCAAATTTCCGCCCCAATCTTTGTTCTCAATGTGATAGATGGCATGGGGTGCCACAACGATACAGTCATACTCCCAATATTTCATCACATGATTGGGACCAGTGATGGCAAAGTTGCAATTGGGAACAACTATATAATTGTCTGGCAACTTCACGCAAAGATAGTCCAATAAACGCTTTTCACCTGCATTTACTGGACCATCGTCATGTTTGGGTTTTCTTAATTGTGCCATTATATTGTATTTTTTAATTATTCGATAGTATTAATTCTAACTTACGTATTATTCTGTCTGCACGATTTGGAATGAAGGATTCGCAGAAGGTAAGATACTCTTCTACAGCTTTATAGTAAGTATCGTTATCTACAGTTGGTTCCCAACTATATACTCCCATAAAGACTTTCTTTGGTATGCCTGAGTCATCCAAAAAATCGTCAAGCATTAGTTCCTTCATCGTTTTATGGAAGTTTTCTTCTGTTCTGTACGCCACGAGTTCTTTCTTCTTGAAATTCATTGCATCTATGATTTTGTAATTGCACTTCTTCGCATTTATCATCACCTTGTAGAATGCGTCAAGAAATACATCTGCATAACCTCGTCCAAGAGGCTTTGTATTTCTCATCATGCATAAGCCTGTTGGCAAGACCATCAGATTTCCGATCGTGTTACTCATGTCACGGAAATGCTTTATATGCTTCAAAGTGACATCTGATACGGGAAAACGTTCGAGTGCTTTAAAGTAATCCTCATAAGAAATACCAAATATAGTATTGACAATATTTATCTTGTCTCCATTATATTTTCGTTTATCCATAGTTTCGTAAGTCAAAACAGGCCAAGCCTTGTGAAAAGCAAGAACAAGAATAGCCTTAACTATACGACAATCACTTGAAGAGAATGCGTAACCGTCACAATTACCATAGTTCTCATCCTCTTCCAATTGACTGAAATCGTATGTTGCAAGTGCCTTAATGTCACCATTCAACTTCTCTGCTACAAAACCCTTGAGTATCCGTAATGCAAAAACATCAGATTCCTTTTCAGCTTTATCCTTTGCTTCCTTTTGCTCGCGTTGCTTCTTGGCTTCAAAATCAGAAGCATTCCACAATGTCTCTTTTCGATATTCACAATGTCCTCTCTGATATCTTTCTCGAAAAGATTTTTGAAATAGTCTTCCACAGCCATTGGCGTGTTCAGATATACTCTTGGCATAGATACAACCCTCACAAATAGTCCCAGTTATACCGCTCCAAGGAAATCTATCTTCTTCGGAGATAAATCCATCAATATCCTCATCATGAGATAAATGATGTACAAAACGGCTTAATGAAGCAACATCCCCTTCTTGTGGTTCATCTGCTGAGGCTAATGTCATTGGATAAAACTCATCATCGAGGCCAATTGGATGAGAGGTGCGTTCTTCCCATTCCTTATCCAGTGAACGAGGGTGAACATCCATCTTCAGTTTTTCATCCAGACTTTTTCTTGCCATTTCAACCAAGGAAGTTTCATCACCTATGGCTTCGTTTACAAAAGTCATAGCTGTTTCATTATTACCCAAGAAGAAGGCGGCAGCCGCAGGTATATGAAGCAGGAATACCTGAGTAACACCATCTCGTTTATAAACATCCAGAACTTTGAAGTAACTATTGAAATGAAATACACATAAGTTCCATTTCTTCACATTCGGGTTATGTGTCACCATGTCATTATCTTCACAGAACATAGCAGCATGAGCAGATGCAATTAGGAATCGGGTCTTTTGCACCGGTTTCAGAAGTTTAGTCGTGGCATCTATAAAGCAACCTGCTCTTATTATGTCGCCTACATGATAAGTTGCATCAACGATTACAGGAGCATTCGTATCTCGGTAGAAGAACTGTAAACCAGGGAGTGTCCAGTTGACAAACTTCTCAAAGAGTTCTTTCTCATCGAGTTTTAACTTTTTGGGAAGATGGCTTAAATCAGGATCATAAACGCTTCCGTCAAGTGTCAGTATATAGGGTTTTCCATCCAATTCGGCATAGAAGAACTCTCTCTTGATTTCATCGCCCCACCTAACGGTGTCAAATATCACCGGGAAAATGATATCTCCACTTACATGAGCCAAACCACGCAGGTATTTGGTTGGTGTCTTTTTGGTCTTACGTTGTGTTGTTCCGATTACAAAGAAACCATTTCCAACGCTATAAACATCATTGAACCATACGGACAGAACTTCTGTTCCGTCCTGTTTTAGAACATTCTTTTTAGCTCCAATCTCGGCTCTATAGAATCCTTCCCCTATGGGTTCAACAAAGTTGTATTTAAACTCTGAGATCTGATTTCCATGAATGTCAATCAACCCCCATTTCTCATTCTGATAAGCAACAGCCACTCCATCAATAAACTCATAGATAAAACGATAATGCATTTCTGGAGAAATGAGCATATCACCATTGTTATCCTTTAAACCCATCCAATAGCCGTCGTTTATCAGAGCATATTCCCCATTTTCTTCTACAGATCTCATTACTTGGCCAATTTTAATTGTTGTTGAATCCAGTTTTCATCAATACACTTATTGCCACTCAGTTCCATTCTTGGATCTATCTTAACGGCCAAACAGTGTTCATAATAATTATCCAAAGCATAGCGTACTATATAGGTTTGCTCTTCCTCCTCATCGTTATAGGAAAAGTAGATGGTACCATGCTCTGATATTTCTTTCTCTGTAGGATCAATCTTTTCAAAATAGAGGTGATAACCTTTTTCGGCAATTTCCGGTTGGACTATATGACTAATCATGTATTTCATGTGCTCAACAGCTAAATCATTGAGTTCATTTTCAAGAATAATGATTTTCTCTTTGAAGTTCATAATGCCATAAACAGCTCTGACGGTATAGTCCTTCTTAAAGGACGAAAAAACATCAGACAGCTCCAATGGCTTGTATTTATCTTCTACATCATCAGAATCGAAAGAAAAGAAGAGCAAGAAATGATGGGTCATATCATGATACAATGTGCCCCACGGAACATAGATGGTCTCTCCACAATTTGGGCAAGTCCATGTCCAAATCTGTTCATTGAAGATTTGTTCTCTCAGTTCCGGGGTTATATCTACATTGATGGAACTCCAGACATCAATCTCACCTTCTCTTTGACAGTGAGGACATGTTATCTTTTCTTGGCGTAATTCTGACATATTATTTTAAGGCTAAATCATTATCGTAAACTGCGTCCTTTGTCCGTGACAACATATCGCTGTTGTGGACTATTCGCAGATTCTTCATCTGTTTGTCGCAAATACATATCGTCAACAAGTGGCTTGATGTATTTGTTATAGTTGTCTGTATGATATTTTAAACCGATGTGTTCTAATATCTCACGTCGGGATTTTGGTGAATCACAGAAGCTTAACACCCTTATCAGTTTGTCATTCACAGAACTACTAAGATTGTCGTAGATAGTCGTTACTCTGTCGTTTACTCTGTCGTTACTCTGTCGTTCAGTCGTATCTTCAGTCAAAACAACGACGTCACCGCATCCTTCATGTACCGGAATATCAATCAGAAAGAATGATCTGTCATCATCTGTTTCGATGCTAGCCCTAGGTGAACCGTTCTTAGCCAATTCATCTTGAATGGTAGGAATACCGGTACCACGCCCTTCTGTCAATTCGAGTTCTTTCAAGAAGTCGCCCAACTTATTGTTACGACATCGGCGAGAACGAAGAATATCACATCGCTTGATGGCCTCTGTAGAGATAGACCTATCGGGACCTGAGAAACTCAAAATGCTGATTCTATCGGGCTCAACTGTTATTTCCACCTCTTGGTACTCCTGATAATCACGGTGATACATGGCATTCACTACACTCTCTTCCAATGCTTGATAAGGATAGTTGAAGAAGCGGATAGACTCCATGCGATCTTTCGGCTTGATGACATATTCCTTTATCACATTGCTCTGAAGATAGCTCATGGAATCCTTTATCATTGTTGGTACAGAACCTTTGAAAACTTTCTCGGTAAAGCTATTGGGGTTCTTTATTTTACCTTCGGGGAATACCACGACAGATATTTGTGTGTAAGGAAAGAACTTTTCGGGATGGTCACAAAACATCATGGCAGCTACATTCTTTATCATGCGCTGCTCCGTTGGACCTGTCAAAAGATCCATGCGTTCAAGCATCTCCATCGTGTCGAGGTGCTTTAGCTCTGCTGTCATTCGGCTTTTCACGTTCTGAAGGTAGGCTCTAAGCAACAGCACATCTATGTCGTCTTCCGTAATTTGAGAATTACCTCTCATATCGAATGGTACTCTTGAAGCTAAATCCCGAAGCTCTGTTTGTACTTCGCCTTTGGCTACAATACTACTTGTGCCACTACGCACATAAAACTCTTCTCGCTTATCGTTGGGATTGGTCACATTGCATTTTATCGAATAGGGACGGTTTACACCCACTGGAGCCCATATTACAAGAATGTTCACGCCATCAACTTCCTCAACCGATGTTCTTGGAAGGTAATAAGGTGCAAACATATTGTTGTACCGAACCATTTCTTGCAGTATGCCATCAATCTTCTCGGTGGGTATTCCCGTTAGAGGGCGTTTCGGCATACCGTTTTCCTCTTCTACACCGACAAGCACATATCCACCGCCTAAATTATCCAAGTCGTTGGCAAACGCACAAATGTTATGATAGATAGTATCGGGATTCCAACCTTTCTTGAACTCCACACGATTACTCTCCACTTTAACCCGTTTTAATAGGTCTTCTATGTTGATTGGTAATGCCATAATCTGTCTAATTTTTAGTTCTTATTCCATTTCTCAATTTCGGATTCTACCATGGAGATAGCACTAATTTCCTTCTCTTTTGATTTTTCTATTTTGGAAACATATTGGCAAATTAGTGATTCTATTAATTCCATTTTTGATTTTTCAATCATAGGAATAGGTATTCTTTCAATATGATGAGCTTCTATTTGAGGTATCACAGAACCTGAAGAATAAAGATTAAATAGTTGATGTCCATAGTCGGAAGAAAGAACTGCATATAGATAACCATTTAGTACATCAGCTTTTGGAACAATTCTCATAACGTGTTGTGAAATAACACATTTTTCTAATTGAGAATCAATAAAAACTGTATTGCCAATTGTTCCACCGCATGTAGCAAGAATCCATCCTCTTTTTACTTTTAGCTCAGGCATTCTTTGAACTTGCTTGAAAGATAATTGCTTGTAACTGTCAGGTATTGCCATTAAGATGTCAGCTCCTCCTAAGAACTTAACTCCATTCTTTACATAGTCTCGTTTGAAAATTCCTGGCCGAAAAATTCTGTCAGTCATTTCGCCTAGTGGTCGATAATTCATACCACCTATTATTGCATTATAGATATTCCTATTTCTGCTTGTGAAATAGCTTCCTTCAAATCTACAATTATGAGAATGTAGAATTGTTTGTATTGAAACACGATTTGTTCGCTTTTCGCTTTTATCAATACTTATGCTTTTCATAAATAATCTATGTGCGTCATCTAAAGCATCGGTGGCTTCTTCACGTAATCTTGCAGATTCTTGAATCAAATCATCTACTTCTTTTTGGAATGATTCAGGAAAATGAGGAATAGGTAAAGATCCGACAAATGAAGGCTCAATATGTTGAATTACTGCGCCAAAAGTTCCTTGGGTTAATAAAGAATGCCCATATTTGGAAGCAAGATAAGCATAAATCACACCTTGCCTGAGGATGTTATTCGGACAAGTCCGAATAACATCCTCAGAAGCAAGCTTCTGAGCATGTTTCGCGTTAGCGAACGCGCAATTTCCAATTGTACCAGAGCGAGATATTAATGTCCAGCCCTTTTGCAAAGTCATTTGCTCAATAGCAGGCGTATATTTTCGTGAAGCTAATTTTACATTCTCCAAATCAGCTTGAAGAATATCAGAACTGCTTAAAAATGGAATACCATTCTCTCTTTTAGTTACATATACTCGCTTTGCTCTATTTCCTATGAATATATCGCTTGTTACATCTTTAATAGTAAGCATATTGTAAGGACAAGAATCAATTAGTCTTTTGACTTCTTGACCTTCACTTAGATGATAACTAGCATCAACACGAAGGTTTGTCGCTTTGATGGCTTTGATATTCACATAATCTACATTCATTTGTGTTCCTCCTTAAATTTCTTGTAAGCTTCAGCAACTTTAGGAAGATCATCTGCCAACTGTTTAATACGTTCATTACGAGAACGGACTATCTCTTTTCCATTCTCATTATATGATAACCACTTTTTGATATGTGGAAATAGAATTTCAGCTCCATCATCATCGCGAACATAGATAGGCACACCACGACGGTCTTTACCTACTTGTTCTACAATAGCCATAAACACATCGTAGTCCTCCTGGTCTAATTCAATGAGCTTTTCATCCTCAGTCTTCTTTTGTAAGAAAAGCAAAGAAGCTTGCACACCTACTTGAGGTAAGAATGTCTCTACTGGCAGATCTACACTTGCAATGAGTTTGAAGTGCTTGAGTATCCACAAACGAACACTTTCCATATTTGGATTACCCAATATTCCATCAGGCAGAACGATAGCCATTTTACCACCTGGTTTCAAGAAGTTATAACAAGCTTCAATAAACAACACTTCTGGAGCATTGCTTTTCAACTCATACTTCTTTGCTATCTCAACATCCACTTCTACTTTAGCTCCAAAAGGAGGATTTGTAAATACCATATCAAACTTACCTTGCGCATTATCCTCTGCCGTCTCAAATGGAAAGGCAAAGTCTTTGCTTTCTTCGATGCTTTTATTCACTGCTTTGGCAATAAAAGGCACATCAGGTTTGTCTCCTTGTGGATAATCCAAAGAATTTATATTGAAGATGTTGCTATGACCATCACCAGCCATCACCATATTCATTCGGGCTGCTTTCTTTAAGTCGGGGTCAAAGTCAAATCCAAATATCATCTTTTCTGCATACTGACGAACCATTTCATCTACTTCAGGCGAGTTCGCTCTTGCTGCAAGACGCACGTCATCTACATCAGGATATAGTTGCTTGGTAATCTTCTGACGCACATGGTCGAGTACCATAACAAGGAATCCACCCGAACCGCAAGCAGGATCGAGCACACGTGTATTTTGGTCAGGGTCGAGCATTTCTACCATACACTTGATGATATTTCTTGGAGTAAAGAATTGTCCAGCTTCTTGTTTCAAGGTGTTGCTTACGATTGTCTCGTATGCAGTTCCTTTCACATCGACAGTTGCATCCAAAAATGAATATTTTGCTATTTCTCCAGCAACAAAGGCAAGTCCTCTGTCTGAAAGCATAATCATCTCATTACCTTCAAATACATCTTTGAAAATGTGGCTTTCTTTCAAATCTTCGAATATGCCTTTAATTCGTTCTGCTACAGCAGCACAACCCTCTGGAGTATTGCGTTCCTTTACACCGACCCAAAAACGACGACGATAACTAATGCCATTCTTAGCATCAGTATATCTACGTTTTTCATCGTAAATCTTACAGAAAATCAGATTAAGAAGTTCCCAAAAGGCAGTTTTCTTCATTCCTTCGTTTCCATAGATGTAATCATGGCAACGTTTAAAGGTCTTAACCAATGATTCATTAGCCGGTTTACGAGGCATAGCTCTTTCTCCCTCTTTTTCGAGATCTTCAAGCGTTTGACCATTGGCAGGGAAATCAGACAAGTCTTCTATTTCCACTTGTCCAAAAGCATCCTCTTTAGAATGAACATATTGCAAATCCTCGCCATTGGTCCAGCAAGCAAACTCGCAATCCGTACAACTCAGTATATTTTCTGTAGTTGCAGTAACGCCATTCTTCTTATCGTTTGGCTTGACTTTTGCATCCTTGGCCACTATAATAAAACGGATAAGGTTTTCTTCCACATGAGCACGACCTTGCTCAAATATTGCCAAGTCCACCTTTTGAGTTTTAGCTTTGTCTGATTCAGAATCATTATATTTAACCTTGAAATCACGTTCCATATCTTCAGTGGCGAAGCCATATTCTTCAGTCATCATTTCAATCATTGACTGGAGCGTAAGCTCTTTATCCGTACTCTTAACCACTTTATTGGTAAGCGCACAGACCATCTGATTCTCTTCCAAGACAATCTCTTTTTGAGCCGCTTGGTCATTTATTTTGGGGTCGTTATTAGCCATAATATGCAAATTTACTTTGTTTCTTTCTTTAATTCTCATTTACGAGCCATCCAAGTTAGTCCATCTTTGTTTTGAACCACTTGGTTGCTCATTTTGCTAACTCTATCTTTCAATAGAATCTTGTTTTATGGAAGAGTTTATCAAGTCCTTCACATCTACTTTCAATAAATTGGCAATTTCAAGGAGTGTTTTCAAATCAGGTTGAGATGTATTAGTACACCATTTTGAAACTGTAGTTTGGTCTTTGCTCATTTGTTCAGCCAACCATTTGTTCGAAATCCCTTTTTCTGCCAAAACAGCCTTAATACGATTTATTCGTTTCATTGTTGTTACATTTATCGTTGCCTACAAAGGTAACTAAAAAGAGACAATTATATGTGTTTAACGCTAAATAATTGAATTTTCAAACCGAAAAATCTGTTTTTTGAACAAAAAACATGCTAAACAGCATATAAAGCAGATTAAAATCACTTTCAAATGAAGGTTTTGGATTTAAAACAACTCATTATCATTACTTTTGAGTACCTTTGCAAAATCATTTTTTAACTTTGAGTCATGACACCTATATTTGAGACCTGCAAAGGAATCTGGAATGAACAGGCCATTAAAACTATTCGTAAAAGTGATAGATTGTTTCAGCCTATGTTTGAAGCAGTCACAAACTCTTTGGAGGCTATTCAAGATAGATTCCATTACGAGCATCTAAACCACGGAAAAATTGAGATCTCTATATATGTTAAAAGAAACATATTGAGTGAAGAAGATGGAGTATATGACTTTGACAAGATAACTATATCAGATAATGGCATAGGAATTGACGATAATGGTTATCAAAGAATAATCAATCTTCGAGACAACAGAAAGACTCATAATAACAAAGGAACAGGGCGTGTCCAATACCTTCATTCATTCAAGAATACGACTATACAAAGTACATTTCAACAAAGCAAAAATGAATTCAAGTCTCGTTTAATGACATTATCCAAGATTCCTACATTTTGTAGTCAGAATGCTCTTGTACGTCTTGATGATATAAAAATAACAAAAACAGGCAAGGTCGGAACGCTTGTAACATTTTCATGTCCATGGTTTGAAAAAGAAGCCAATGAAATAGCTTCTATTACCATTCAGAATCTTAAAATTGAGTTGATAAGACATTTCTTATCTAAGTTTTGCGATATTAGAGAAAAATTCCCCAAAATTACCATTTGTAAATACATTGATGGAAAATTTGCTAACGAGAATGACAAAGAAACTATTTCGTCTTCTGACATTCAAAAACCAGATAAAGAAGTTGATTTTGATATAAACTATAGCGGATTCGATGAAAAAGGACGTGTATGTAAAAGAGATACATCACAAAAATTTTTCTTAAGAAGTTTCGCTATAAATAAAGAACAGTTTCAGGAAAACAAATTGCTTTTAGTTAGCAAGGGAGAAGAAGCCATGGCTATTGATTTAAATGTCATGTTGCCAAGAGATTCTTTTGAAGACAAACGATTCTTGTTTTTATTATCAAGCGATTATATTGATAATAACGATAATGATACTCGTGGCGAAATCACATTGTTTAAAGAGAAAGATTTCAAACAAGGAAAACAGAATGTCTTTATACCAGATGAAGTCATACTTTTAGACGATATCGAAGAACGAACAAATGAGGAGATTGTTAATGTTTATCCTCATATCAAAGAGCATGAGGACGAGAAGAATAAAAATCTTCAGGAGTTACAAGATATGTTTTTGATCAACCCTTCAACGATAGATAGCCTCCGCAAAAAAATAAAGGTAACAGATTCTGATTCAACAATACTCAAATATATATATGCACAAGAATGTAATGTGTTAGCAGAGAATGATGCAAAGATAAAGTCTCAAATAGATGAGATTAAATCTTTTGACCCTTCTGATACAAATTACCAAGAAAAATTGAATGAAGCTGTTGGTAATTTCACGTCATTGGTGCCACAACAAAACAGGACTGCAATCACAAAATATGTAGCACGACGAAAATTAGTATTAGAATTATTTGGAGAACTATTAAAGAAACATTCTGTCGCTAATATAGAAGATGGTGAGCAATTGAAAGAAAATCTATTTCATAACCTTTTTTACAAACAGCACTCTGGAGATACAAAAAATAGCGACTTATGGCTTCTTGATGAAGATTTTATATACTTCTCTGGCTTATCTGAATCAGAATTAGGCAAAGCAACAGTCAATGGAGAATCATTGTTTGAGCCCAATTTATCTGAAGAACAAATACAATATAAGGATAAGATGAATAAGGATGCTGGCAAAAGAAGAACCGATGTCTTATTATTCCCAGATGAAGGGAAATGCTTGATTATTGAATTTAAAGCGCCAAATGTCAATGTATCCAATCATATTACTCAAATAAATAGATATGCTACTCTTATACACAATTTGAGTCAAGAGAAGTTTCACTTCGATACTTTTTATGGCTATCTAATTGGTGAAAATATTGACATAGACGAAATTCGAGACGTTGATTCCAGTTTTAAAACGGCGCATAATCTTGGATATATATTTCGTCCACATTATTCACTTCCAGGAAAATTCGGAAGAAGTGATGGTGATTTGTACACAGAAGTTCTTAAATATTCAGACATACTCAAAAGAGCAAGTCTTCGTAATAAAATCTATATTGACATACTTGAGGAAAAAATATAAGATTATAAAGTCTAAATTGATTTCATTGCATAGCTGCCTTTGCTTCTATTAAAGAAAAGGCAGCTATTTTTGTACAGCATTCTATTATAATAAAATCAGAACAGATTTACATATACCTGAAACCTTGTGGCTTTGTCATCATTTCGCTGCAAAGGTATCTGTTCCGTCCTTATCCTTTCAAGGTCGGCGTGATACTCATTTCCTCAGAAATCTCCATCCACCTGCGGCGGTAGTATTTCAGAGGAAAACCTTGTAAGAACAGCCGTAACACCTTTTATCGCACCAAAATTATTAACAAGCCCCAAGTAGGTTCATCCTACGAAAGGGAAAAAATAATATTTTGGATATGGATATAGCAAGCAAATTTGTGGAATGGGAAGTGCCTGCATTGGCATCCCTCAAAGAGTGTAAGGCGTACAAGGTTCGTGAACGTCTGAACAAAGGTGAGAAACTCAATCGTGCCGAAAAGAATTGGCTGACTGAGGCGGTAAATCATAATGCTTACTTCAAGCAGAGTGTGCCGGTATTGGGTTGGCGATTTTGCTTTGCCGATGCTTTGCGTCATTATTGGGTGAAGCAATATGGGCAGATTGCCGAATATTGGGCAGCCGACAAGACTGCATTACGCAACATTCTTTTCGGTAGAATAGAACAGATTGTTGAACTCAAATAGTGACGGCTATGTACGAATATGAAGAGCTCACGGAGATTATCGGAGCATATTGTTCTTTGATTGTACCATACAAAGGTCACACGGAGGGAACAGTTGTTGCAGACTATGGAAATGAGTTGGTAGTGCATCTTTCCAATGGTAAAGAAATCGTAGCTTATCGTGATGAAGTAATTGTATATGAGTGAATACTATCTTACGCTTATACGTATTAACTAATAAATGTAATTCTTAAAAGTATGACAAAAGTATATAAGGTGAAGACACGTTTCGTGTTTGAAGGTGTCTTTGAAGTCAAAGCATCGAGTAGAGCAGAAGCACAAGAGATGGTAATGAATAATTGTGGCATGGTATTGCATAGCGGCATTCAGACCACACTGGAAGATGATGTGATTGACTGGAATTTCAGTTGCCACCCCGACAAGAAAATCGTTTCCGTAAGTAAGTAGGTGAGTGGCTCTGCTCAAATGAATTGTTTAACCCTTAATATTTTTAATATGGATAAATATATCTTAGTGACTTGGCCAGAAATTCAGGATTTTATGGAAAGCGATAGATTCCATGAATGTCTGTTCGTCGATAATATTTATGGGCATGATGAAGTGCCTGATAGTTCATACATGGTTCCTGAAGACCTGTATAATAGCATGGTTGATTCAGATTACAACATCTGAAAAATAGATTGGATTTCCGCAATCAAGTCCGGATTTAGGTCTGGGCTTGATTTAGCCTTTCGAGGTTTCCTTTTATATACTTATATATTGGGTGTCCCTACCCTTTTATATCTTTCATTGTTCACGCTCGCCACTTTGCGACCGATACCGCTTTATAATCGAAACAGAGTTTCTGCCTTTGGTCTTGGCTTCCTTTCTTCATTTTCAATCATTGGTTGTTCCGAACGGCTACTAAGATATGCGTACTTGATACATATTCATTCTTATCGGTTCTTAGGGTATCTTGGTATCCGGCAAGTTCTGACCTTTCTTTGAGGTCGGGTACTACCATTGTTGCTATCTCAATGGCTATGCTGAACGATGGGTATCTTCATTTCCCTACCTTCTCTATGCTACTGCCAAGAGTGCTTCACATGCTAACGTGGACGGATAGCCTCCTTTACAAAACCACCTGCAATATTTCTGTTCTGCTTCACATCCAATTTTCGGGCGAAGTCACATCATTTTTCTCATTGCAAAGCTATAATGCAGCACCGTTGGAACGGTTACGGGACATTTCATTCTGACCAATGGCGTAGCTGGCACAATCTTCCTTTTTTTTCTGATGCTCGGAATAAAAAGAGTATTGCACCGCTATCCTTGGTGCTGCCCTATGACTGCAATATCTTCTCGCAATATAAAAATTGATTGTTTAACTTCTAAAAATTACAGATATGAAGAAGATTGAAAATTCTTTCGCAGTTACAGGTTTCGTTGGTAAGGATGCTGAAATCCGTCAGTTCACTACCGCAAGTGTTGCAAGATTCTCTTTGGCAGTTAGCCGCACAGAGAAAGCAGGTGAAGATACCACCAGAGTATCAGCTTTTATGGCCGTTGAGACATGGAGAAAAAATGAGAGTGCCTCGTTCGACCTCTTGAAGAAAGGTCAGATGGTTACTTGCCGTGGATTCTTCAAGCCAGAAGAATGGTCCGATAAGGATGGTGTCAAGCATAATCGCATCATCATGGTAGCCACAGAGTTCGGTCCAGCGGAGGAAAAAGAAGATCCTACCGGACAGGAAGCTAAGACTTCAAAGGCCAAGAAATAGTTCTTGGTTTCTCCCTCAGATAAAGCGGCTTTCGGGTCGCTTTTTTCTTGCTCGCTATCTGTTCATATTATATGCGTTATTCGATTCTGTTGTACCGATACTTTGTGGTTCTATTTTACATACTGCTCTCAATGTTTGTTCGCATTATGGCATTTCTCTGATTCCCGTCGTCAGCCTATTTCATGTCTTGATGCCGTAAGTACATTTCTCTTTATCGTTGCAAAGGTATTCATCCTGGGATGTACTGCAAGGTCGGACGTTGTTTCTATGCAAATATCCACCTTGCAGGTAGTATTTACATAGAAAACCTTGCTGTAATACTTCTCAGGATACCTTATGGAGCAACATAAAGGCGAAACGATCTACTGGCGACAGATGACGGAATGAAAAAAAACTGCCTACGGGGAGAAATGTTTCTTTTAAAGGCTCTTCTCCCTTGGCTCAAGAATCAAGAATAAATTATTAAACAGCAAGAGTATGACTACAATTTTCGACAATGACCTACGCAGTCTATCAGACAATGAGTTGATTTACAATATTTGCAACAAGCAGGTGGAGAATGAGCAACCATCTTTTGAAGAGTTTATCAATTCACTTACACCATCGAAGAAGAAATTGGCTCTGAATGTGATTGAGCTTTTCAGAAGAAATGTGGAGAGTAAGAAAGAGCAGACAACTATCACATGCTCAAATTCTATCTATAATCTAATGAAGCCCAAGGTATATGGATTAGACCACGAAGAGTTTTGGGTAATTTATATGAATCAAGGTAGCAAGCCGATTAAGGTGGAACGTTTGAGCAAAGGTGGTTTGACGGCTACATTGGTTGATGTTCGCCTGATATTGAAGACAGCATTCCTCTGCAATGCTACTTGTGCAGCCATTTGCCATAACCATCCAAGTGGTAATACACGCCCCAGTATAGATGATGACAATATGACCAACAAAATAAAGGAGGCTTTCAAAATCTGCAATATCCGTTTGTTGGACCATGTTATCGTGAGCGATGAAGGTTTCTATAGCTATGCCGATGAAGGAAGGCTTTAGGTTTGAATGATAATGAATGAAACGACAAGCGGCTTATGGGTCGCTTGATTCACTCATGCAGTGAATCCATTTTTACGGGTTTATTCCTTCTTGGCTGATACTGTTATACTCGTTTCGCATCTATTCTTTTATAGCTTTTCACCCTCACCGGAATGTCCGTAGTAGTTTGCACCGGTAGAGTCTTCACTATTGCATGGTTCCGACACTACGCTGCAAAGAACCAAACAGAACCATCTGTCAGTCCTTGCCTATCGGGGCGATAGTGGCTTTGCCATTATTCAGCCTCAATAGTCTGCTGACTGAAAGAACGTTCTTTGATGTTTGGCTTGGCTATTACGGATATTCCTGCCCACCCAGAGCTATTATATACTATCTTCGACTACTTCTTTTTATAATTGAGATTGCATCTCATAATTCAGTTGAAGACCAAAGGCATAGCAATATCAGTAGCAATGAGGTTTAATACGCCTTTCTGTTTTCTCACTGCAAAGGTATGTCCGCTACATTTCCGCCAATGAACCATGGTTGTTATTTGTATTGCCTTCGGCCAAATAACGACTATGAACCCTTGGCTTGAGAAATTTTCAGCGAACCTTTTGAGGCAGTGTAAAACGAAGGCTTTTCAATTAAACCTTCCATTGTTTCACTAAATATTTAAACGCTATGCCCAATTGGTGTTCAACAGATTATCAGATCGTAGGGAATAGAACTGAAGTTCAGAATCTCTATAACAAGTTCAAACAAGTGATTGCTACCGACCGCAGTTACGAGAAAGATGGCACAACCTTCTTACCAAATTCGAGTTGGCTCGGATATGTAGTCAAGGACATTTTGGAAATTGACCCAGAAACGGAACAGATTCCTTGCAGAGGTACTATAGAGTGGTTGCAGGAGGAACTGGACATTGACGAAGCTAATGATACTGCTGGCTTCCAGATAATGACAGAGACAGCTTGGTCAGACTGCCGAAAATTGTTCTTCACGTTGATGGAGAAGTTTGATGTTCAGATTTTCTTCATTACCGAAGAGCTCGGATGTGGCATTTTTCAAGGGAATGACGAGTATGGACGTTACCTCACATCACGTTATATTGTGGATGACTTCGAGGAAGGTCTGGAGTATTATTCGACCTTTGAGGAAGTAGCAGATGAACTTGAAAAGCTCTCAGGCAAAAGAGTCTATGACTTCAAGGAAGCTGAAAAGTTGATTGAAGACTGTGAGTTGGACGAGAGAGTCGCCATCCATGAAATTGAATATGTTTCGTTGAGTGACTTCTAATCCCTTTGCTTATCCATATTCAGAGAACCCCGATTGCTTCGGCAGTCGGGGCTTTCTACTTTTGGGGCGCAGGTTACTTTTATATTCGTCCGATGGACAATTTGTAGCAGTACCTCCCTTTATAAGCTTTTATACTTGGCTTCGCTCTTTCCATTTTTACTACTTTCGTGGTTTCCTATTTATAGCTAAGACTATCATCTTGTTCACCAGGCCGATGGGTTATTTCCCTGCAAAGTTATCGAGTGTCTTTGGCAATCGTCAAAACACGCCTTGGCTTGATATTGGAAAATCTTCCTCTGTAGCTGAAGCTATAGAGCGTATTTATCCTCTCAGTTTTGCCTTATTGCTGCCACTCCCTTTGCTGGCAGAAAAATATCCCTCGACAGGTTGAAAAGCCTGAACGTAAGGGAAATGAATCAATTAACTAATTCATTTTGAGTATGGCAATAACAGATGAAAGCATTTTGAAGCAGCTGAGAAAATTGAAGGTGTGTTTTCTCAAATACTATCCTGTGCGTGTGAAGAAGAACATAGGGATAGAGCAGCAGGTGGCTCGTCATATGGTATGGGACTTCAAGGATGGAAAGAACTTTGAGCAAGTAGCCGTTCGTGTGGCAGCAGAACCAAAGTCGCAGTTTGGTGATAAGGTCACTGAGATTGTATTTTGTTGTGTACCGGCATCGAGTGCAGAGAAGAATGAAATACGCTACAAGGAGTTTTCTCGCATCGTGTGTGAACTATCGGGAGCTATCAACGGCTATCCGCACATCAGCGTACAAGGTGAACGTTTGGCGGTACATGAACATAACACAGAGAAGAGCATCACCAAGATGCAAGTGGTGGATTTTGATGAGCCTTTCTTTGCCAACAAGTCTTGTTTAGTCTTTGATGACATCATCACTCGTGGTGTCAGTTTCGGAACATTTGCCAACAAACTGGAAGCTTTTGGAGCCAATGTGTTAGGCGGTTTCTTTTTGGGTAAAACAACATATAAGGTATCATGATTATGGAAAAATTAGTATTGGATAAAAGGCAGTATGTTGCCTTCAACGGGACATCGTAGCATCGATGCGAACAAGAGACCCTATTTGAGAGTAGCGGTTGATAACGCTCTCATAGAACTCTATCAGAGTGGTTATCGAAACTTTATCAATGGAATGGCAATGGGATTTGACCTATTGGCTGCATCTGCCGTTATTTCACTGAAGAAACGATTTTCAGACATCAAGTTAATTGCCGTTGTGCCGTATCGTAATCAGAGTGAGAAGTTCAGTGTGCAGGAACAGAAACGTTATCAATACGTTTTGCAGAATGCCGATGAAGTAATTGTATTGCGTGAGAAATATTGTAATGGTTGTCTGCTGAGACGCAATGACTATATGTTGGCTCATGCAAGTGGATTGATAGCCTACTACAATGGCAAGCAGAAAGGCGGTACTTTCTATACCATCCGCAAGGCAAGTGAAAGAAGCATGCCGATAATCAATCTGTTTTGATTGTATGGCAACTTACAAGAAATTGTTGTAAGTTGAATCGAATTGGGCGAAGCGCATGGGAAGAGGTGCTCCAATCCTGTGCGCTTCATTTGCGCTGCACCACCAGGAATGAATCTCAGGTGGCGCAGTACTCTTTTATAATTTGCTGTAGCAAGATGAATTTATCTCTTATAGATACCCTTCGGGTCGTTTCTGTTTTAATTATGTTGGGCTGCGTCCCAATGTGACCGCTTATGTGACCGCTTATGAGACCGCTCGTGTGACCGGTTCCATCCTTTATATTGTTTTCGGTCATTGACCGTACCTCGTATCAAGCCGATAGATTTTCTTGATGCAAAGTTCTGTCATCTCGCTTAATGATTCGGTTTGAATGGTATTTCTTAGCAGACTCTTCCTCCTTTGGAGCGTAATCGGCACGAAAAACCGACTCTATAAGCTAAACAGATGACCGTTTGCTGCATCCATAAAATCCCCAATCGGCTTCGATAAGAAGTTTCGATGGTAGGGAAAGGATTTGTTTTACTAAAAATATTCAGCTATGGATAAAGAGTATTTCATGGAAGTGGTTCAGACCACTAAGAGTCAGTTATTGGGTACTACACCTATCAACACGATTATGTCATGGGGTGTTTCCGGGTTTATCGCAACGAGTTTCAAGGATATGCCGACTTTGGCGTTTCATGTATCAGGAAGATTGTTTAAGGGTTATGTGATGGTGGCTCTTGATGAGGGTGCAGATTATTATGCCATCTACCTGATGAACGAAAAGGAAGTTCGATGTTTGGCTGAAAATGTCGGGTTCGAAGAATTTGGTGACCTTATCGATGTGGCTGTGGAACGTGGTGAGAATCCTGCCGAGTATGAAGCTTTCTGCCAGCACCAATATGAAGAATTGCTCAGAGGTAATATTGGATAAATGGATGTTTATCTTTTGGTCTGACGGTTGGTACTTCCCTTCCGTCAGATTGAAAGAATTACGTCTTTACTCTTATACTACTCATTACGAGTTAGTATTAAATAGTTGAAGATAAACATATACTACACATAGTAATCACTAAATAACGTGAAATAGGGAAAGTATGATTTACTATAATTAGTCCATACTATTTTATTTCCGTATCTTTGCATAACGAATTTAGAAGTTAGAACAAATGACAAAAATAATAGCTATTCTTAACCATAAGGGCGGGGTCGGGAAAACGACTACCACCATTAACTTGGCTGCTGCTTTTAAGCAGAAGAAAAAACGTGTTATGGTGATTGACCTTGACGGACAGGCCAACCTCACTGAATCCTTCGGTTACTCTATCGAGGAAGAAAAGACTGTTTATGGGGCAATGAAGGGAGAATATCCTCTACCTATTATAGAAACAGGCAGTGGCATTTCTCTTGTGCCTTCGTGTCTTGACCTGTCTGCTGCAGAATCTGAGCTTATCAATGAGCCGGGACGAGAAATGATTCTTCGGGGATTGATAGCCAAAGTTTCTGACATTGACAAGTATGACTACATCTTGATAGACTGTCCTCCTTCATTGGGCTTGCTTACACTGAATGCTTTGACGGCATCGGATTATCTTATCATTCCGGTACAGGCTCAGTTCTTGGCTATGCGTGGAATGGCGAAGATTATGAATGTAATCCATATTATACAGGAGCGTCTGAATCCAGGACTAAAGGTGGGTGGTATCATCATTACACAATATGACCAAAGAAAGACTTTGAACAAGAGCGTAAGCGATCTTATCAAGGATTCTTTCTGTGACCAGGTATTCAAGACAATTATTCGTGATAATGTATCATTGGCTGAAGCTCCTATCAAGGGTCAGAACATCTATGAGTATAACAAAAACAGCAATGGTGCCAAGGACTATATGGAATTGGCAAAAGAGGTGCTGAAATTAAAATAAAAGGCTATGGGCAAAAGTGATTTACTAAAGGACGGTATGAAGGGTGGATTGAATGGATTGATTTCATCCACTACGTCTGTCAAGTCAGAAGAGAAAAAGACTTCTGAAAAGACTGTCGAGAAAGAATCGGCTGTACACTGTAACTTCATCATCAACAAGAGCATTCACAAACGCATGAAGTATCTTGCCATTGACTTGAACAAGTCACTCAAGGATATTGTGAATGAAGCTATGGAAGAGTATTTGGCTAAGTACGAGAAATAAAAAGTAATCAGATGAATGGCATAATATGTTTAGAAACAGAATGGGAACATACTGTAAAAAGTAACCGATTATCTTTACATACAAAATCAATGTTGGACTTTCTTGAAAAGTCATGGAATTGTAAGGTTATCTACAGACGTGTTGCAACGAAGAGTGAGCTCCAGTATTATCTTACTCGATTTAGGAATGCTGAATACAAAGATTATTCAATATTTTATCTATCTTTTCATGGAGATACGCATTCTATTCAATTAGAAGGCGAAAATAAAAATGAGAATAAAATTTCTTTGTCTGATTTAGCAGAAATGTCTAATGGAACATTTACAGATAAATTTGTGCATTTTAGCAGTTGTCGAACATTTTTAGGTAGTAATAAAGAATTGGAACATTTCAAAGAAGAAACCGGAGCTACATCGATATCAGGATATACGAAATCTGTAGATTGTATTCTTAGTGTCATAAACGACTTATCGTATTTTGACCAAATATTTAGACACAAAACGAAAAAAACGTATTTAGCATCAGCAATGGATAAATACTATGGTGGACTTGGTAAAGAATTAGGTTTTAGAATTCTATGATTAAAATCCGTTGTGTAGTAGAACACATTACTTATCAGAATGCCGAGAACGGTTATTCGATTATGAAGGTCAATGTAAAGGGTTACAAAGACCTTGTTACCATTGTAGGCAGTTTGCTTGACGTGCCTGTGGGGAGTGTGTTGCTGTGCGACGGAGATTGGAAAGTAGATAAGAAATACGGCACTCAGTTTATTGTTCAGTACTACGAAGAGGTCATGCCGGCTACCATCTATGGTATTGAAAAGTATCTGGGCAGCGGTTTGGTGAAAGGCATCGGTCCCAAGTTTGCCAAACTGATTGTAGGTAAGTTCGGATTAGAGACCATAGACATAATTGAAAGCGACATCGAGCGTCTGCATGAAGTGGCTGGCATTGGCAAGAAACGAGTGGAACTGATTCGTGAAAGTTGGGAGAAGCAGAAAGACATCAAAGATGTGATGCTATTTCTCCAAGGCTATGGCGTGAGTACGGCTTTTGCAGCCAAGATATACCGGGAATACAACAAGGAGAGCATCAATAAGGTGAAAGAAAATCCTTATCGCTTGGCTGATGATATTTGGGGCATTGGTTTCAAGACGGCAGATGGTATTGCAGCCAAGATGGGTTACGAGAAGAATGATCTTCGCCGTTGCCGAAGCGGTCTCCTTTATACACTGAACCAACTAAGCAACGAGGGGCATGTGTATGCCGAGGAGGAACAGTTGGTAACGGCTGCTGTTACCCTGCTTGAAGCCGATGAAGAGAATATCCGTCAGGCTATGGCAGATATGATTCAGGAGGATAAGTTGAAGATGGAGCAGGAAGCTATTTATCTCCCTTCCTTTTATCATTCCGAATGTGGTACGGCTAAACGTCTTTTGACTTTGATGGAATCATCGGACAATGGCAAGCATCCAAAGTTCGATTTGAAAGCCATCGAGAAAGAGACCGGCATTGAATATGATGAAGTACAGATTGCCGCTATTCGTCAGGCGGTCGATTCCAAAGTTATGGTATTGACAGGTGGCCCTGGTACTGGTAAGACAACGACTACCCAAGGTATCATTGCTGCTCTGAAAACGGCAGGTTTACAGATTCTTTTGGCTGCTCCTACTGGTCGTGCCGCCAAGCGTATGAGTGAGGCTACCGGTATGGAAGCCAAGACTATCCATCGTTTGCTGGAGTTTAATCCGATGGATGGTTACAAGCGGAATGATGAGAATCCTTTGGATGGTGATGCTTTGATTGTGGATGAATGCTCGATGATTGACATTATTTTGATGAACAACCTCATGAAGGCGATACCTCTGAATATGCGTTTGGTGTTTGTGGGTGATATTGATCAGTTGCCAAGTGTGGGGGCTGGCAATGTACTTCGTGACATTATTGATTCGCAAAAGATTCCTGTTATACGCTTGACTCGTATCTTCCGACAGGCTCAATCCAGTCGTATCGTAATGAGTGCCCATGCCATCAATCGTGGAGCGTTCCCAGATTTGAGCAATGGCAAGGACACGGATTTCTTCTTCATCAAGAACGATGATGCTGAGCAGGTGGCTGCCAATATTGTAGAATTGGTAAAGAACCGTCTGCCGAAAGCTTACGGTATGCCTACGAGCAAGATACAGGTATTGATCCCGATGCAGCGTGGTCTGGTTGGTGCAGCGAATCTGAATATGGTTCTTCAGGATGCCATCAATCCAAACAAGACAGGTTTGAATCGTGGTGGCTATTCTTTCCGCAAAGGCGACCGTGTGATGCAGATTCGCAACAACTATGACAAGAATGTTTTCAATGGTGATTTGGGCTATATTCATGATGTGAACATGGAAGACCGCACGTTGATAGTGGACTTTGACGGCACACTGGTGGAGTATGAAGTCAGTGATCTGGACGAGCTCAGTCTGGCGTATGCGAATAGCATACACAAGAGTCAGGGCAGCGAATATCCCATTGTGGTGATGCCTATTTTAATGAATCATTATGTGATGCTTCAGCGCAACCTTATTTATACGGGCATTACTCGTGCCAAGAAAATTTGTGTACTGATAGGTTCTACCAAGGCTTTGGCTTATGCCATTCACAACATGACTGTTCTGAAACGCAACACCAAACTCAAGGAACGACTCAATCCTTTATTGGCTGTAACAAAAGAGGATAAGGTGATTCCTTTGGATAAAGCTGACTATGAGATAGGAAAAGAGTCCTCTCTTGGCATGGTAGCCGAAGAGAAGACTCCGTATGGGGATAAATAATAAGCATTATCCTTATTCACCAGAGATAGTGGCGACGATTTTTCTAGCCCCACCATAATCTCTAAACTCACAGAGGTAAATGCCTTGCCAAGTTCCAAGATTCAATTTACCATTTGTAATGGGAATGGTTAGACTTGGCCCTATAATGCAACATTTGGCATGAGCCGGCATATCATCCAAACCTTCGAGCGTATGCTCATAATAGGGTTCTCCCTCTTTAACCAAGCGATTGAAGATGTTCTCCATATCAAAGCGAACATCTGGATCCGCATTTTCATTGATAGAAAGAGCGCAGCTTGTATGTTTAATAAACAGGTTGAGCAATCCTACCTTGGGGAGTGCTGGAAGCTTACCCAAAATCTCATTCGTTACGAGGTGAAAACCCCGTTGATGTTCTTTTAAGCTAAATTCTACTTGTTGCCACATATCTTATTCAACGAAATAGAGCCAATCTTCCTTACGTGTTTGGGTTTTAGGATATTCTCCCTCCACATAGCCCAAGGCTACATGGCCAATGCCCTCATATTCACCCTCGATGCCGAGCGAGTGCAGCCATTCTTTCCATTCAGGAGTTTCAAACTCTTCCTTTGCACGATGAATCCAACAGCTGCCCAATCCTTCGGCATGAGCAGCCAGCATGAGATTTCCCATCACCATACTTCCGTCATAGATGTAAGTTGGCATCTCTTTATTGGCCAGCACAATCAGGATGGCAGGTGCTCCATAGAAAGGATCAAAGCCTTCGTTCCATCCACCAATCTTACAATTGGCAGCTGAAAGTCGGTCTCGTATTTCTTTGTTGGTGACTGCAATAATGATTGGTGACTGACGATTCATTCCTGTAGCCGTGTATGTACCAGCTTCGATAATTTTTTCAATCACTTCTTTGGAAGGCATTTCTGCCTTATACTTGCGCACGCTTCTGCGGCTCTTTATTTGGTCTAATACGTCATTCATTTTAATCAATTTTTCTTTGCTGGTTTACTATTTCTTCAATACAATTCCGTCCTGAAAAGCATTGCCTACCTTCTCACCAACTACCAGATAGTCGTTGTTGCAAGGGTCAAAGATGATGGGACGAAGTTTGGCTGGATCAATCTTTCCTTTTTCATTCAAGATGCTTTCATCGGCACTCACATTGATGATTTTTCCTACCAAGTGGCACATCTCTTCATCGTAAGAAACCAGTTCACACTCGATAGTCATTGGTAACTCTTCAATGATTGGTGCATTGACAAACTCTGATTTTGTAGCATGGAAGCCAGCTTTCTCGAACTTATTGGGCTCTTTGTTGCCTGACACAATGCCCACATAATCACAAGCTATGAGCTGTGCTTCGGTAGCCATACTCACAGTCAAGGCTTTTGTATCCAAGATGTTTGCTGTGGTTTTATGGTCGGCAGCCAAACACATATTGATTTGGTCATCGTAGTCGATACCTCCCCATGCAGCATTCATGGCATTGGGCATTCCATTCTCATCGTAGGCTGCTACGATAAAGACAGGTTGTGGATAGCTCCACGGTTTTGATCCGAAATTCTTTCTTATGATTCTATATTATCTTAATTTTGTTACCATACGATAGATGCGATGCCGACAACCATTATCCAGAAAAGAATAGTCAGACAGCATCCACTATTATTAGCATTTCCTCTTTTACTACCAGAGGCAACTTTGGCCAAATCGAAGATGCTGAAGGTGGTTCGCCTATAGATTTGGTTATACATAGCCTTCTTTGGATGCAATAGTCCCATTCCCTTTCTTCCATATCCTGGGATGATGGCTTTCTTGACGGCTCTATTCAGTCGTCCTGTAGTCCTGGCACTGATACTTTTCCTCAGTGATGGAGTTCTCATTCCGAATTTCATATCGCACTTGTTTTTTTATTATCATACCTACTCTTATAGGCTTGCTTTGCCAAATATGTATAATCCTTTACGAACGATGTTTTAGCATTTGTATATCCATCTCGGTCATGCTCATAGCGTTTCCAAAGTGAAAGTTTTAGCTTTTCATATTCCTTGGCTACAGATGGATTGTCAATCAAATAATCACGGAAATACAGTTCGTCATTATCTCCAACGATACGAACATGTAAATGATAAACTTTATCTGAAAACCCATTCTTTGTATAGCCTTTATTCAAGTCCATTCTCATTTCAGATTTGGCCATACAGAGATAGTCTCTGTTAAGTAACTCTCTATAAATAGCATTGAAGCTTTGATTATCTTTGACTTCTATCAAAATAGCGATGATCGGTTTTGCCCAAATAGAACATATAGCGGTGCTGCCAATATGAGATATTCTTACAATATTCATGTCAGCAAGTATATGATGCAACAGCTTCTGCTCTTCATCATAATAGGAAGCCCAACGTTCATCGGGTTTTCGTCAAAACGATGGGAAACAGTTGCCATAGTTCTTCAAGGCTCATTTCTGATAATTCTTTCTGCATTCTTTTCCGTTATATTATTAGCGATTAGCACACAAACCAGCCACATACTCAATGAATTCATCTTCCGATGGATGCTCATCATACAGATAAAGCAATGCGTCATCCTGGGCTGCTTTCGACTGGCTGAGTATTCGCATGGCTGTTACAATCATGCCGTTACTATAGCCAAGGTCTTGCATCTGAGCAAGAAGTGCTGATTCTTTCGATGTCATAGCAAGTTATTTGTTTTGAGGTAAATGAATACAATTATTGCCAATTGTAGTATCAATATGGCAGGCACACCATACTTGAATTTCTTATGCAAGGTCTTGTGATGGAAGAGTTTGATACCCGTCCATGCACCTATGCTTCCACCTACAGCTGCCATGATAAGTAGTGTGGCTTCGGGTATGCGCCATTTGCCATGCTTAGCTTTCCACTTGTCAATGCCGTACATCAGCAAGGTAATGACGTTGATGATTAACGCATAGCCTATGATTATTTTATCTATTGGACTCATTCCTATTATTCTTCTATCGTTTCAATGTAAAAGCTTACCGGTCGGAACCCGTCGTTACATGATATCATGGCCGACTTAGGGTTCTTCATCCACCCATCATAGAAATTCTCGCCTCCATGTGCCAAGGTCATGACAAAGGGTTGCATGGATTGCCAGGCACTCTCACAAAGTCCTTCGGGCTTCTGAGCATCGATGGAGATATACGACTTGCCTTCCTGCATATCACAGGCATGCTCAATCGGATTTTCATACTGAGCCGACAGGTCGGTATGGTTCACCTTGCGGATGACTGTAATCTTAATCTTTTTCATCTTCGTCTTGGTTAGAGTTGGAACGTTTCTTCAATGGACCTTTTGTATGGCCTCTATTTAAATCTACACCTGCCTCATTCAAGATGCGGAAAAGTGAGCTTCTACTCTTGAACCCGCTTCGTTGCCAGATGTCGTCGATGGTGTGGCCACTCTTGTACATATTAACCACCATCTTGTTACGTTCCAGTTTGAGTAAAGCTGATGAAGAACGAACCTTGATCCGTTTTTTCAGCTTGCTCGCACTGCTGTTTGCTCTACGCATAGCCAAGGCTTCCTGGGGTAAGGTTGCCACCATATTCAGGATGTCCGAGGATCGGGTGTCTTTGAATAGTTCTCCTGCTGAGTCTATTCGGTCCCGGATGGATATTACCCTTACCATGTTCTTGCGGCAGAATTCCAGAAGAATGGCTAATTCTCTGGCACCTCTCACGGCATTGCTGAATTTGCCAACTACCAGTTCGTCACTGGTGGTCAATGCTTCGATGAGACGTTGCCATTCAGGACGAAGTTTCTCATGGATGTTCTGTTCTTCAATGATCTGTTCACAGCCATTGTCAGCCATCCACTGTTTGTCTTCTTCCAAATACTTATAATGTGGAGTATTCCACAGGTATCCTATTCGTGCCATACGCAGAGTATTATTTATTGCTTGCAAATTTACTGCTTATTTCTCGTCCAAATTCATACTTGGCACTAAAGATGCTTAATTCAGCGAATTTTACTCCTTTTTTATCGTTCTGCCGACAGATATATCAGCTTCAGATGGCATTTGCGAATAGATTCTGTGCTGTTATAGGTGTCTTATTTGGGTTTGAATGACAGATTTTTCAGATTGGGGTTGAAATGGTTTGGATAACATCTGCAAATATGATTTTATCGTACTCGATAATTATCAGCAAGTTACGACTCGAAAAAGCGTTTTCATACTTTTGAGTATGAAGGTTAAATAACTCTATAACAATATGTTAGGATTAGTTTTGATAGCGATTTGTGCGTATCTTTGCACCGTTGTTCTTTGAGACACAAACAGACTTTGGTGGCAGAATTTGACCGATGAAGCGATGTAGTTCATCAGAAGATTGCCCAGAAGTTCTATTTTGTCAAATATATGGAAAAGCAGAGTAGTAATAATCATACTAATACATAGATATAAATGTTGATAGAAGATGGAATTGAATTGTTCAAGATTTCTGCGCCCTTGATGGTGCCGGAAGTGTTTGCCATGAGTAATCTGAATGATGTGGAGATTCATGAGGATGAAGGTATCTTGATGTATGAGCTGCCTCGTCCGATTGAGTTTGAGGATATGCTCAACTATCTGGAAGACCAGATGGAATTCATTCTGTTGTACTATCACCAGGCGTTGGAGGATATGAAGTTCGGATTGAGCTGTTGTGCTTATTCCAATCCGAAGTATGGTCACATGTTCAAGATCAATGCTGCCACTAATGTCAACGGGCTTTGTGAGCAGGTGTATGTGACCATCTATGATTCTCTGGATGATATGTATGGTGAGATTTTGAAGGAACTACATAATAAACGGACGATTGGCAAGTATCTCTATGAGAAGTCTGAAGCCAGTGTCATGGGTGATTTCTTTTGATATGAACAGAGGTCTGTGGAAGAAGATGGCTGTCATGATTGACCGTTACCGAACATGGATAACCGTTCAGGACATTTATCGGGATGATTGGTTTCTGTTTGTATCAGGCGGTTTGCTCAAGCGTTACGCCAATCCGGTATTCAATCTGATTGTGAAGTGGCCGAGAGGAAACAAGGTTCGTGGACAGGTAATTGGCATTTCTGAATATGAAATGGACAGAGCTATCAGAAAGCTGAGCAATGCTGATACAGAGTTTGCCCGACGGATTCGTTGCATGGAGCCAACACCCGAAGATGTGGAAGCGATAGTTTTTGAAGCATCATGGGGGTACGTAAAACTGGAGTTGGAAGTATATGATAAAAATTTAAGAACCAATAAACAACCATTAAAAGATGATTTGGAATAGCTTACTATTGATTTTCCCTATCCTTATTCTCGTGGCAGCATTGCGTTGTTACAAAAAGGATGGCAGGTGGATGAATGCCTTTTATAGGCGTATGAGTTTTTATGATGTTGCCAGGAGGTTATATGTGCAGTTGGTCATGCTTCTGTTAATCGTGTTTCAGTTCATACAGGTTCAGACGCACATATCAGCCATCGACACTTTCATGCCGTTAGTCATCACGGCTCTGCTGATTCGCTTTTCCATAGCTGAATTGGTGTTTTATGTTCTAAAGAAGCGTAAGGTTATGGTGGCGGTATGTTCGCTTGTATTGGCAGCTCTCTTTACACCTCACTGCTTCTCCATGGCGGTAGCACTCGGAATATTACTGGTGGCTTCGGTCTTCTATCCCTCTCGTGAGGTTAGGAGTATGGTGGAAAGTCCAGATGATATTTTCTCGCTTACTTCCATACCAGGACAGCTGGTCGCCAACTATTATTGAGCAACACAAAACTTTATATAAACATCATTTGAATTAAAACAAGTTGACCATGACTTCCCGGTTCCCTTGGGTCAGCGCAAACAAGAAGTATTAACATCCAAAACAATTGAAGATGAACAACAACTTATCTTATGAGGTCAGTCATGTCGTGATCACTCCGCGCTTGATCGCATTCCTCAAACAAAAGCCCAAGGGACGCTTTACTCGATTGGAGGCGTATTTCGACCTGCTGAGCAGAGCCATGGTCAAAAAGCCGTTCTCGGTATTGCCCAAGGCAGCGTCAGCTGAGTTACTGGGTGAATTTGACACCACGGTTACTGAACTGGCTGCTGACTGGGCTTGGCAACGGGCTACTGTCCGTGACTTTCTGAGTGAACTTTCCGCTATCGGTCAGTTGGCAAGGGCTGACTCTTACAAAACGATGACCATTACCTTCGAGGCGTTGAAGTTCCGATGGCTTCAGGAGGAGCTGGTCAAAGAGGAAGCTACGATTGATCTGCTGAAGCAATCGGATAAGAAGAAAGCCAAAGGTCACTCGTCGGCTAAAGAGACTGGATTATTTCCAACAGATGCTGAATGTGTTGATGCTGGCAGTTCGGTTACAGGTAAAGAGAACGCTTCACTGAATGAGGCTCCTGTCTCTGAGCTGGAAATATCGCAGCGCAAGGTTTGTCGCGAACTCTATGAGGAAATCTTTGCAGACATGAGCGAAACCATCAGAGAATGGGCATACACTCCCAAAGTGGAACATGCGTTGTTCAGGGCTTACTACAACCTCTGTGGCGCAGACCATAAGCGTTGGCAGGAATACCTTGGTCGTATGCCGAAGGACAACACGCTCAGCTTGACGATTTATGGCAATGAGACGATGCGCACGACAGCGGACAAGGTCGAGTCGTACTTCATTCGTTTCGGCACAGAGTTTCTAAAAGAGAACGCTAATGAAGAGATAAACGCATAGTCACGCTCACAGTTGCGTCATCAGGTACATCGTGACGGGTTACAGCTTTCTCCCTATGTTCAGGTGGCATACCGCTTAACAAGGGCGTTTGCGTAAGACCAAAGGTCAGGATGGTCGGGCTCGCCCGATTGTTCAGGAATGTACTTTAGTTGGTAGCCTAATACCCCATGGTGGCAAGCCACGATGGGAGGCTGACCAGCAAGACAGCAAGCTGTGAGATAGATATAACAATAGAAGATAATGGCAAAACAGGTATTTGATTTTAGACCGGGAAAGGGCTTTACAGTGGCTCAGAGCAACGAACATCAGCGTCGTTGGACGGAGAAGGGATGGCAGTCTGCCACACACTCCGGCAACTACGACCGCACTCGCACGGCTCTCAACTTTGAGGTGGTGCGTGGTGGCAAAGTGCAGCCTATCGACAAGAGCCACTCCATTCCTGAACTGATGGCCATGAACCTAAAGGCTCGTGGTGTCAAGGATCCGAATGAAGGGATGAAAGAGCCATACTACCGAACGGTGGTGAATGTGATTATGGGTGGTGGACGTGAGCGTATGCGTGAGCTGGCTTTCGGTGACCAGAAGGTGAACTTTGAGCGTGGTGCGGACAACAGTGGCATTACTCGCTGCAAGGATATTGAGCAGTGGGCCTCTGATATGTACCGCTTTGCTGCCGACAGATGGGGTGAGGAGAACATAGTGGCCTTTTATGTACATCTTGATGAGCAAAATCCGCATTGTCATCTTACGCTTCTGCCAATAGACAAGAATCAGAAGTTTGCTTTCAAGAAGTTGTTTGCCGGCAAGGATAAGTACGAGTTCAAGGCTCGCACGACCGCTATTCATGATGCCTTGGCCAAAGTGAATGCCAAGTGGGGACTTGACCGTGGTGATAACATCGTGCTTACAGGTGCTCGCCACCGTTCTACCGAGGAATACAGGCGTTCACTCAGCAGCCAATGTACGGCTTTGGAAAAGGAACTGGCTGTGAACTCTGAGCGTCTTCGCTTACTCAATCAGGAAATAGTCATGGCAGAGCGTCGTGTCAAAGGTCTTATTACGATGGTACACAATCTTGAAGAGAAGAAGGCTTCCATCGAAGCGGAACAGAAGCGTCTTGCTGATGAGCTTGTTCAAGGCAGAGGAAATGCGGATGCCATCCGTGAGCAGATCCGAAAGTTGGATGTGCAGCTTCAATCGGTCATCGATGGACTGGCAGACAAGAAAGCGAAGCTGGACGATGCTGTTCAGCAGCGTGATAAGGTATTGTCCGATGTGGAGCAGCTCAAGACTAACCGGGATGAGCTTCGTCGTCAGGTTTATTCGGCTGCCGGTGAAATGGAAGACCAAATACGTTTCCGACTGAAGGATGCCTTTGCGGATTCTGTGCTGTCTGACTTCCGTTCGGTATTGCCTCAGATGACTTTCCGTGACATGGAAGCATTCAACAATACGTTGCTGGCAGATATGGCTGCCAATGGTGAAGAGATAATGACTTGTGCACTGTATCTATATACAGGTATGCTGGACAATGCGACCAACTTCGCCAAAGGTCATGGAGGCGGTGGCGGTGGAAGTGATTTGCCATGGGGTCGCAAGGAAGATGAAGATGACCGTGCCTGGGCTTATCGTTGCATGATGCAGGCGCATCGTATGATGAAACCATCAGGAGGTAAACGAATGAAGAGATAATTTTCAAGAATGGACGGATGGTTGGGGTTACAGAGGTTGACTGGTGTTTTTTATTGTGCCATGTGGGCGTTGTGGTATGGCGCGATGTTTTTTTTTCACCAGTTTCTCTACATCAGGTTTGATGTCCATTCTTTCAAACGAACATAACATGAACACAAAATAGAACCGCATGTTGAAGAAATTTTTAGTACTATCGGCTGTCTGCTTGTCACTCACTGCACAGGCAGCTAATGAGGAGCCTCTCGTGGGGGATGATTCTCTGGTGAGTCAGCAGACTTCCATCAGTGAGACGATGCTTAGGCCGTTGGAGCCGACGTATCTGAGAAATGTTACACTCTCGTCGGGTTGGAAGGACAACTGGTTCATTGGTATCAGTGGCGGTGCAGCTGCTTTTGCCGGTACGCCACTCGGCTGTGAGGATTTGTTTGGTCGTATCAAGCCTACGCTTCACCTGCAGGTGGGCAAATGGTTTACACCAGCTATCGGTACTCGTGTATCGTTCCGTGGATTTGAGTTGAAGAACTCGGAACTAATGGACACTCGCTACAAGTTGATGCACGCTGACCTGCTGGTGAATGTGGCTTCGTATTTCAACAAGGCTCGTGATGAGCCACGCTGGGACGTTGTTCCCTATGCAGGTTTGGGCTTGATCCACAACGAGGACAATGGGAACTGTCCTTTTGCTTTCTCTTATGGCGTGATGGGACGTTATCGTCTTTCTCACAGATTGCATCTCACAATGGAGGTGAACGGTACTAATACATTTAAGGATTTTGATGGCCGTGGTGCTTCTCGTGAATTTGGTGACAATCTGGTGAGCCTGACCGCAGGTTTGTCTGTAACCCTTGGTAAGAGTGGTTGGAAAAAAGTGGTGGATGCCAAGCCTTACATTCAGCAGAATGATTGGTTGCTGGGATATTCGTTATCGATGGCGAACAAAAACAGACTGTTGGACGCTCGACACAAATCAGACTCAAGAGCTCTCGCAGAGATGCGCAAGATTCTGGAGATAGAAGGGCTGTTGAAAAAATATGGCAACAAGCTGGAAGGTCTTTCTTCCGATGATGGAACCTCACAGACGGTTTCACTCTATCCTAAGAATGACTACAGTGGGCTCAATTCGTTGATGGAGCGATTGAGAAAAGGTAAGTGGAATATGAATACCAGCAAGGTCGGATTTCCAGGTGATTCCATAGGTGAATCTACAAGGCAGTCGATGATGGCAATGATGTTGGCAGGTGATAGCGCACATACATCACCCTCCGATGAGCAAGCTTGGAATGCTTATCTGCTCGATATGAGCAATAACCGGACTTGCATTGGTGCTCCTGTTTACTTCTTTTTCAAGATTGATACACACCAGTTGAGTGACCACAGACAGTTGATCAATCTCGATGAGATTGCTCGTGTGGCCAAGAAGTATGACCTTCGTATCCGTGTGACGGGTGCAGCAGACAGTGCTACTGGCAGTAAAGAACGCAACAGTGAGTTGAGCCGTAACCGTGCTCGATATATCTGTGAACAGTTGGTGGCGCGTGGTCTGAACGAAAAGTATATTGTCAAAGTATCCATGGGTGGAGTTAGCGAACTTTTTCCCAGCGATGGCAATCGGTTCACAAGAATAGAATTGTTCTTTGAACCAAAATAGTATGTTTCGATTTTGCATTTAGTAATGATAGGCTGGCCTGTGAAGGTCGGCCTATTTGGACTTATAAAGGAAGCCTGTGATGTGCCTGTAAAAATATACTTTATGAGTTATTAATCAGTTATTTAGCTTCCGTAATTATTGGCTATCTGGAGAAAAATTCGTATCTTTGTGTATCGAAAACAACTAAATATCAAACAGATGAAGAAGTATCTATTCGTTCTTATGCTGGCTCTTTGCTCGGCATCCTCTTTCGCTCAGACACAGAGTAACAGTGATTCTACTTATGTTGCCACAGAACAGTGGGAATATAAGTCAATATTCATTAGAAACACCCATACGTTTGCCAAACAAGGTGAGATTACATACGAGAATCCAGATAAAACGCTGGACAAGTATGGCAGACAAGGCTGGGAGCTGGTCGCAGTTGTTCCTCTTATTGCTTCAAACCTATCTACTGGTAACGCTTATACAAGTAACTTATGCTATACTTTCAAGAGAAAGAAGATAGTCAACAAGTAAGCAACCCATATTCAAATTGCTATATATAGCCTCAGTTCGATTGTTATCGGATTGGGGCTTTTTTCCTTAGAATCAAATTCTTTTGATATATCTACTTATTCTGTAATCATTTAGATATTTTGTCCATAGAGTTTGATTGGATAGTATTCATTTATGAACTACATTTAATATAATAGCCTCAGTTTAGTATATATTCTATGCTGGATTGAAGCTATTCCTTTATACTCATATCGATAATCGATAAAACTCAAGCTATTCTTTGTGGTAATTGCGATTACCTTGTCTAATTATTCTTATCAGCTTGCTTTTATGAAATTTTTGGTTTCCAAAAGTCCATAGATCTTATGTTGTATAGCATAAAAAATTGAATATCCAAATTTTTATCTGTTTTTCTACATATAGAAATGAAGAAAGTCAGTTCTGTTTGATTGATTATCACTATCTTTGCGTCAAATTCAATTTTTTTATTAAAATGGCAGAGATAAATAGATTAAAGGTTGTACTTGTTGAGAAAAAGAAAACAAGTAAGTGGCTAGCGGAAACGTTAGGAAAAGATCCAGCTACAGTTTCTAAATGGTGTACAAACACATCTCAACCTAGTATTGAGACATTTTTGGAGATTGCGAGACTCTTGAACGTTGATGTCCGAGAATTAATTAATACGAGAACCAATAAAATATGATGTCTATATCATAATGATTTTATATCATGCAATTAGAAATAAACGATGTGGTTTCAGCCATTGTTTCCAATATTACAGATTTTGGAGCATTTGTGGAATTTGAAGATGAAGACTCTTCAATGGTATATTTTAAAGAGATTCCTGGAGCAAAACATGGCGAAATTGATAAAGTATTAAAGATTGGTGACTCAATAGAGGCACTTGTCATTAAAGGTCGCAAGGGGGAGCCTACATTAAGTATTACCGCCTTGCAAAAGAAGCGTCATATTGAAGAACTGCCAAAAAATGGCAATATTGTAGATACTGTTGCAAAACCTACACTTAACGATATTGTTAAGTGTAGCGTAAATGGAATAGCAGAATTTGGTGCTTTTGTGAGTTTTGGCTTAGGTGAATCTGGTTTAATTCATTTTTCTGAAATTCCAGATGCGTCAATGGGAGATATTGAAACTCATTTGCCTGAAGGAGAATTTGAGGCTCAAATTATTGATATCAAGAGCGGTGGAAAATATAATCTGAGTATTAAAAGAGTTATTGAACTTCGTACAAAAGAATTGGTTCGAGAAGAATTGAATAATTTACAAGGTCAAGAAAAGACCATTCGTGAAATTTGGAAAATCTTTACAGATATAAACAAGTGCTTGCTACAATATATGCAGCAACCCATCTTACTTAATCCGAAATCTGCTAAAATCGACCGAAAGAATAATAAAGTAACAATTGATGTAAACACAGAATCAAAATTTGAATTGTTTGATAAATCTGTTCGGAATAGATTCAATACACAACTTTTTCAAATATCAGAAAACGAATGGCGCTTTTTTGTTAATGTAGACAAAATTTCAGAAAAAATATTGAAGAATTTCAGTCTGAATGTGATAGCTTATACTTTAATTTTTTTCCTCAACCCTTTATTGAAGGATGTATAACAGACTTTCGATCTACAGAAAAAGAAATAATTGAAGAGCGTCTTGTAGACTATTGCCCAAATATGATTGTCTATAGAAAAAATGCCAAAGAGATAATCTTCAGACAATCATATCAGAAACATTCTCAAGCAAAAGAATGGTATGAATTTCTCATAACTATGTTTGAGGAAATCAACAAAGGTAGCTCTTTTGAAGATGAAGAAACTGGAGAAAAGAAAGAATTTGCCCCTCTTACATTCAATTACTCATTAGATAAACCCAATGATGTTGCTGATCAATTCTTTGTTGAACGAAACATTATTGATTTAAAAGAACATGAGAATATTATTGCCAACTCCCTTAAGGGGGCCGTATTCACATGTCGCGAACATGAAATAGGAAAATTATCAAAAGTTGACTATCCATCTATAACATTCTCCATAATGAAGGAGAATATGAATGTTGTTGAAAGCCTAATTTCTGAAGGTTTGTTAAATAGTGTTTCAACAGATATGAATGGTGATTCTGAAAAAGTTAACAGACTTCGTGAGTCTTTTGATTTTATCACTGAAAATCCAGATCAACTTCGTAACCCTAAATTGGCAATTTATTTATTTGATGCAAGTAAGGCAACTCCAAGCACAAAGGAAAGAATACAAAAACGTGTAGAGATTATTAATGAGAATAGACTTAATAAGAATTTAAATGAGTCACAAGTTGAAGCGATTGCCAAAGCAGTTGAAGCAAAAGATTTATCATTAATCCAGGGTCCTCCTGGTACAGGTAAATCTACAGCTATTGCTGAGCTTGTATGGCAATTAGCATTAGCTGATAAAAGTAAGAAGATTCTATTAACGTCAGAAGCTAATCTTGCGGTAGATAATGCCTTAAATAGATTAAAATATTCTAATCACAATATAGTAAAACCGATTAGAATTGGTTCGGGCGATCGTGTTTCGGCCGAAGGCATTCCTTATTCAATTACAGAATTAAAAAAATGGGCTGGAATTAGTTTTTCTGATAATTACATTCAAAGAGAAGATGACAATGCTATTATCAATAGCGAAGAGTATAAATATTACAAATCTTCAGATGTTGTGTTAGCAAGATGGATAGCTAATATATTCAAAAGAAACCAAATATCGGTTCCAGAATTGCGACATATGTGGTTTGATTACTTAAATGATATACCTCAGCATGAAAGAGAGTGTATTTATTACTCTTATATAGAAGAATGTAATCTCATTGGCGCTACATGTAGTTCTATTAGTGAAAAAAATTATCTTGCTATTGAAAATAATAAAAAGAATACTGATAGTAAATTCTTGGCAAGATTTAAAGCTGTATTTCCAAAACAAAATAGAATCAATTTTGATATTGTTGTTCAAGATGAAGCTAGTAAAGCGACTCCAGCCGAGTTGTCCCTTCCGCTGATATATGGTAAGAAGTCTGTTATCATAGGAGATCATCGACAATTGCCTCCTAATCTTGATAGAGAAGATATATTATACAAATTGCATTATCAATTAATGCAAGAACCTGATATTGACACTCAAAAAGAAATTAAGCAGTTGGAAGATTTTGTTAGATATAATTTTGATCAATTGGAAAAGTCTCATTTCGAAAGATTATATATGCAGGCTCAAGACTCGATTAAGGGAATATTCCATTATCAATATCGTATGCATCCTGATATCAATGATGTCATAAAGCAGTTCTATGTAAAAGATGGTGGGCTTGAGTGTGGTTTGGTAGAGCCGAAGGATTTAGGGGTAAATGATCCTGATTTCGAGAATAATCCATTTTCTAGATATCATGGAATAAGTATTGACGGATTTGTATCTCCTGAAAACCATGTAATATGGATTGATACGAAAACTCCAGAAATTCTTGAGGGTAGTTCACGTGCGAATATGGGCGAAGTACAAGCCATAGATTGGGTTTTATCAACACTTTCAAAATCAGATTCATTCAAAGAATACAATAGCAAATTACAAAATGATGAAGAAAAAGAGATTGGCTTAATTTCCTTCTATGGTGCTCAATTAAAATATCTTAAGAGATTACAAAACAACTATTCAAGTAATTTATCTATCAAACCTAGTTCCGTTGATAGATTTCAAGGTATGGAACGTAATATTGTTATTGTTTCTTTAGTACGTAGTAACTGTATTGCTGAAAGACCAAACCAGGCTCCTGATTTTCGTATATATACGCAGTTTGGTTATCGTTCTCAGAAGGATTTAGGTTTTGCAAAATCTCCCAACAGACTAAATGTTGCATTGTCAAGAGCTAAACGTTTGTTGATTATTGTAGGAAATAGTGACCTGTATTCATCGTATCTTAATAAAGATGGTGTTGCATTATATAAAAATGTATATGAATGCATCAAGAATAATCCTAATGGACGTATTATACCATGGGAAGATGGATTACGCAAAAAGAAGCCTCGTTCAATAAGTAAAGATCGTTCTGCAAACTTGAACACTCGTGACATAAAAACTACTGATACACAACTTAGGGTGATTGAAACTTTATTAAATCCTAATCAAAGTACAAACGATTCTAAAATTGCTGTACTTGAACTATCCACAAAAGCCGTAAAACTGCTAATTGGAAAAGATCAAGATGCTATTAAATCTTCCTCTGTGTTCTCGTTTGATAATTTCTTAAGAAATGCAGACAAAACAGAAACAGGGAAAGGTCTTAACGCTCAAAACGAGATGGATATGAGATATTTTCAGCGCAAAGTTATGCCAGCAATAATCAAGATGCGAAATATTCTAAAACAAGAGCAGGTTGATGTTGTATACTCTGTTGCAACAGCAGCTTATAGAACAGCTAAGAACCGTGATGAGATAATTTCGTTTGTAAAAGAGCGCACTGGTATTAATGTCCGGATTCTATCTAAAAAAGAAGAGTCAATGGCAACTCTTGTCGCATACTCATTGAGTACACGTTATAAAACTGAGTTAAATTCATCATCCCATATAATTATGATAGACCAAGGCGGTGGTTCTACCGAAGTTTCTGTTTTTGATAATATGACATTATCAAAATCATATAGTATAAACTTAGGTACTACAGCATTGCGTAACAATTTATTCTTGGATGCCGAGAATGACACTCCTATAGAAGACGCACTTAGAAAAAGTGATCAGAAAGTTAAAGAACGACTGAATACATTTTACAAGAATATGGGCGATGTTATGCATGCAAGTGATGATACCTTCTGTGTAAGTGTTGGAACAGCTATCACAAAAGCAACAGGGAAAAAGAACAATGCTTCTCAGCATGATACGGTATTGACGAAGGATCAGATTATTCAAAAAATTAATCTATGTAACGAGAATATTCTAAGTAAATTTAGTACTGTAGGAGAACTTAATAGTTTTGATTTTGAATCAAGTAAAGGAAATAAATCACTTGATACAATTATTACCATGAGATTAGGTTTACCAATGTTTGTTTCATTAATGGAACGTTTTAATATTTTTGAAATTCATGTTAGTGGTACTGGGCTTTGGTATGGTGTCTACTTACAGCATTTGTTGAACATAGCAGATATTGAAATAGAATGAATTATAATATAATAATAGATAATGGAAGGTTGTTATACAAGTCTCAGCCATCTGATACTCGTTTAACGACTTGGCTTTTGAATAGTATTCAATTAAGTGTCTCTTTCTATAGAGAAATACCATTGAGTCCTATTGATAAGCTTATTTGTTCATTGTTGATTAATTCCAATGGACAAATTAATAAAGAAGAACTTGGCTTAACTCTTGGCTTTGACATTGTTACAAAAGTTTATAATGGACAAGCATTTTACGCTGATGATGCGGAGTGTAAAATGTACGATCGAATTCTTAAGCAAGTTGAAAAGTGGAAGCTAATTTCAATAGATAAAGTATCAGGAACCACTGATATGGATGAAGATTCAAATGATATTTTATCTGAGGATAATAAGATAGAAGAAAACGACGTTCCTAATCTAAATTGTTCAATTGAAGTTGTTAGAATAACCAAACTTGGAAAGTTTGCTTTAGAAATAGGCGCAAAGTTTACATTCCACGAATCTGAGATTTTGCTTTATTCGAATATGCTCTCAACAGGGGATAAAAGCATAGATGACAATTTCTCGTATCCGGAAGAATTGGATATTTATGCCAAAATTCTAAATACAAAGTCATTGTCAATCAATCCTGATGATTTTGATTTTACGCTTAATTCACAATATCGAGAAAGATTACTTCTTCAATTAGGTTCTAATTGGAATGGACATATTTTTGCTATTGAACCTCAGCATAAAACTCCACCAATGGAAAAATGTTATGTTGATTTCTATATGTATAACTATGAGAATGAACGCTATATTCTATCTTTTAGAAATGGGCAATTCTCAAAAAAACTAACAGATATTCTCTATGCCGCAACTAATGCAAAAGTAAGAAACCAAAAAATTAAGAGATGTCTATATTACAGACTAATCAATGAATCTTCATCATTGTTCAACTTTGATGAAGTTATACCTTTTTGGGATATTATTGAAGAAGAAGAATATGATCTTCTAGTGAAAGACAAAAGAATAGATTGGACTGATTCTTCACTATTTGAGTTAATTATCTTTTCCGAGTACTTTTCAACTCAAAAAAAGACATTAATCACTCAAATGGTTCCTCTTCATGTTCTAAAGACATACATTTCAAGGTATCAAGAATTTATAGATTGGAGAGTTTTATCTTCAAGAATAGATGTAAATTATATAGTCGAAAACTTTAGATACCCATGGAGTTTTAATACTATACTCAGTCGTAAGGATATATCAATTGAGGAAGCTCAGAATATTCTAAAACTTCCAGTTCTTTGTAATGAAGAACTGGAATGGGACTTAATAGTTAGATTTCTTACCGTGGAATTTGTAGAGGATAATATCGATAAATTAAAGTTCGATCATTATCACTTAACTTCTTGGTTACCTACAGATTGTCTTTCTGTTGTATTTTCTCACTTAGACAAGCAATGGGATTGGGATTATTTGACTAATCATTTATCATTACAAAGCATTGAGGAAAATATAAATGCTTTAGAATCGCATATAAATGTTATCAGCTTTATAGACCGATGTTTTTATGATTCAGATAATGTAAATTTTGCTATTCAGTCTTTAAAGTTTAAATCATTATTTAAAACAGCAATCGTTAATGGTAGATTTAACAACTATAGCCTTCAAGATAAGGGTGGGTATTTTTGGACCGATTCAACTATCAAATATTTTGAGGAAATAGGTTTGTTGTCTTGGAAATCAAAACAATATGAAAAAGGATTTCCACAATTCAATTATGTCAAATGGACGAAAGAGTTTTTTGCGAAATACCATACTAATATCTGTTGTCAGGAGGATAAGACATTCATTTCAGAAGCTATATCAGATATTAATTTAATCTCTGATTATCCCAATTTTGAATGGGATTGGTCTGCCCTTTCACAAAATACGAATATTGCTTATTGTGATACTTTTATTGATAAATTTAACAACAAAATAGACATACATTCATGGATTAAAAATGCTACAGTTTATTCTGTTGAACTATTCTTTGACAAACTTAATCTAAGGAAACTATTCAATAATGAAGCATCTGTAAAGACTTTGTCGGAAAAGGTCTCTAAAAGTTTCATTTCGAAGCATCGTGACTTGGCATGGAGTAGCTCCGCATTCACGTATGCTTTGTTGGCTGAAGTATTATCAAACAAAACCACTTTTACTCAGTATTTATCTAAATGGGACTGGGATATATTATCATTAAATGTACCACTTACATTTATACTTAGTAATATTGAGAACCCTTGGACAAGTAGCGTTTTAACTAAAGCTATTCTATCACAGAATACAAATATAAGTAGTTTTGTATCTAGATATAACAGTCGTATAGATTGGTCTATTCTATCAAAAGAAATTTTATATAAAGATTTTAGTTTGATTGCTGATCAGTTTTGCGAAAAGTGGGATTGGGATGTTATCAATCAACGCTTTGTCACGTCATTTACAAGTACTCTTTTAAATAGTCAGCCGCTTCGTGATAAGCTTGATTGGACTTCTATTTCTGCATCAGCGAATGCATATGAGCTTATTAAATCATTAGTCCCTAATGCTTCTATAATAAAATGGGATTTAGTTACGTCCAACATTTGCCCAATTTTAACTCTGGAATTACTAGAAGATGATACATGTATCAATAATTGGGATTGGCAAACTATTAGTCAAAATGCAGAGATATCTTTGCTTATGCAAGCAATTGATAATCCAGAATTACCATTGTGCTGGAATATACTTACAGAAAGATTCTCTGCCGATTACATCTTAAGTAATTTGGCAAAATACCAAAACTATTGGGACTGGAACATTATATGGGAGTCAAAATTCTCATTCTCATACGTTAATGAGAAAAAAGAAGAGCTTGCAATTGCATTAAATACTCTTAATAGTGAACAGAGTACACTACAATGGACCACATTGACACGATTGTTTTTAAATGAAGATTTATTACATATGTCTGAAATTTTAAGTCCAAACAATGGATATAATTGGAATTATAAATTAATATATGATAGAATCCAAAATATTGAACAATATGTAAAGGAATCACATTCCTATATTGATTGGTCTGCATTATCAAAATCTAAAGCTGCTGATATATTATTTCACCATGATGTAGAGACTTTTGACATTCGTATATGGAAGATTCTTGTAAAAAAGAACCTTTCTAATCCTATGTACAATTGGGATTACAAAGCACTTACCCAATTAAAAAATGTTCAAAAACAACACACGGTATTTTTCAAAAATGATATTGACAAATGGGATTGGGATTACATTTCAGAATTTGGTTCGTGCCTTCTCCCAGAGAACAATCGTGATGCAAATCTTAGAAAATACAAAGATCATATAAATTTTGCTCTTTTATCAAAGCGAATAGATGTTTGTCTAAATGAGGAAATAATAGAAAGTTTTATTGACGAGCAGTGGGATTGGAGCGTATTGTCGGCAAATAGAAACGTCGAAATCTCAATAGACTTTGTTTTTGCGCATAAAGACAAAAAATGGGATTGGAAAGCACTATCACGAAATCTGTCTGTTAAATGGAGTTCCAAGAAATCCCAAAAGATTTACCCTGAAATTTTCAAAAACGAGAGTATAAATAAGGCTATTGATTGGAATGTATTTTTGACACGTAAAGATTTACGTATTGATAAACAATTACTCAAATTAATTCATGCCTATATTGTTGATTATTGGACTATAATGACATCCAATAGACGTTTTATTCCTTCTATAGATACATTAACAATCGCGGAAGTCGATGGAGTAAACTTGGCCTCTTTGAATTGGGATATTATTTCAGAATCAAAATTCTTAATTCCATACAAAAAAGATGAGGGGGACAAGTCAATACCACAATATAACTTCATCCAAAAATATGTAAGTTATATCAATTGGGAAATTGCAACTCAAAATTCTGTGTTTGACATCTACAATAATTCATTATTAGATTCATTTAAGGATTATGTCGACTGGTCATTCATCTCAAAAGAGCTAGATGATGGAGGACTAAATATTTCTTATTTGAAAAGATATAAAGAATACTTAAACTGGCCAATAATTAATAGCCGGTTTGATTATAGTCTCTTAAATGTGAATGCTCTTAAAGACCTTGAGGAATATTTGGATTGGTCGAAAGTTTCATGTATCGAGTTCGAATTTACAAATGAACTTTTATCATCATATGTTGATAAATGGGATTGGAGCAATCTTATGCAAAATAAGTCCTTTAAACTAGCTTTCAACAAACAAGATTTAAGCATTTATCAGCACAAACTAAATGTAGCTAAATTCATAGACAAGTTTAGATGTGAACCAGGTAAAATCTACCATTTTACTCATTTGTTTAATGTACTCGAAGTATTGAGAAGTAGAAAAATTCTAAGTCGTAATCGTGCACTTGAATTATCAAAACTGAAATTTGACTCTGCTGGTGGAGTTGTAGGTAGAACCGCAAAGGCACATCCTTTTGCTCGTTTCTACTACAGACCATCAACACCTACTCAATTCTACAATGAATGTTTAGGATGGGATTGTGATTTGACTATACATCAAGGGAAAAAGGAAAAGAGCTATTATTCTCAAGCCTTAAACCTTGGTTTACCAAAGTGCCCAATACCTGTTTTTTTGGAGTTCGATTTGAGAGAGGTCTTAACAAAAATATCTTCATTATGTTACTATAGCGATGGGAACATGCAAACTAATTGGGCGAATGTATATAAAGTTGAAGATACACCAGACAATCTTCGAATGGATTTCTTATATAATGATATGAGTGATGCATATAATATTACTTTAAACCAAATAGGAGAATTTGATCAATCGTATTTTATGAGTGTGATAAACTTAATTAAAGAACAATCACAGCAGGAATTTCTTGTAAAGGATGAGTTTGATTTTAGCAGAATCGACTCACTGAAAATTCATTGTTACGATGAAGGTTCAGCAAACCTTTTGAAAAAATATTTGGGGAAAGACCCAATAGCTGAAAGAATTGTAGTTGGTGGTTGTTTCATATATCAAAATAGAAATCTCGATTTCTATTTTGATGAAGAAAACAAGGCTATAACGATTTCTTCTACATATAATGGTCAAGGTGATGCTTACTTCCTAGTTAAGGGTAATGTAAATGTAATCAACAAAAATGATATCAAGAGGGAAGTCGAAGGTGGAATAGTTATGTATCCTACAGTAAAAGTTGAGAATACAGACAAACAGTTCGACGTATACTTTATTGATAAACGGGCAAGAACAACCGACTGGTTAGTCTATTCTAACAGCATTGAATCTTCAATCAATGGTCAAATGAAACAATATCATATAGACGATTATATTTTAGATGAGTTTGTCAATATTAAGTCAAGAATTGTTCTTGAGCTAAATGCAGACTTATTCTATAAAAATATGATTAATTCGTATCATGGTATTGCCCATACTTCAAGAGTCTTATTTGCAACACATTTGATAACCAGTATGATAGATGGTGTAAGTGAGAGTCTTAAAGACGCAGCATATTATGCTGCTATTATACATGACCTTGGCAAAACTGATGATAGAGAAGGATCTATTCATGGAATGAAATCGCTGAACAGATATGGAGAGTTCATTGACAAATTAGAAATTGAAAGTTCTTTGAAGCAAAGAATGAGGGATGCGATTCGATATCATTCAGTTGAAGATAATCTATGTCCGGAATATGTTCAAGATGATATATTATGGAAGATTCTTAAGGATGCCGATGCACTTGACCGTAGCCGTTTTGGAGGTCGCGGATGTGATATTAAATATCTAAGATTGCCTATCTTTAAAACAGATAAGGGTAGAGATATTCTAGGCATAACTTGTATTCTTTCAACGATAACAAACAAATGTAAGTGGAATGACCCTTACAGTGATATTATTAAAACGTTAAAGTCATATGTCTTATAAAGAAGTAAAAGGAAATATTTTTAATACTAATGCAATGGCTGTAGTAAATACGGTCAATTGCGTTGGTGCTATGGGAAAAGGTATAGCTTTGGATTTTAAGTTGCGATACCCAGAAATGTTCAGGGAATATCAGAAAATATGTTTTAAGCATCTTCTGAAGCCTGGACAGATTTTGCCTTATAAAAAATCGAATCCAATTATACTAAATTTTGCAATTAAAGACGATTGGAAGGATCCTTCTAAAATCGAATGGGTTGAAGAAACATTACAAAAATTTGTTTCTAACTATAAACAACTTGGCATTTCTTCTATTGCATTCCCATGGATGGGCGCCATGAATGGAGGTATTCCAATTGAAACAATAAAATATTTAACTCGAAAATATCTATCTAATTTAGAGGATATTGATATAGAAATATATGAATTTGACCCTAATGTCCCTTGCAAGTTATATATTGTATTAAAGGAGATAGTAAGCTTATCTATTTTTTCAATTCCAGAACTAGAATCCTATTCAGGGATAAAATCGAGATATTGGATTAAAATATTTGAAGCAGTGAATAATTCTAGAACTAAAAGTTTGAACAACTTATGTAACTATATGATCGATGGGAAGCGAATTATTGGAAAAACTAACATCGAGAGATTATTCATATTCTTGACGCAATATGATAAGGGAAGTATCGGTGTATCTGGAAATATATTTGAGAAAATCTAAATGTATGTTTATACGGTATCGTAATTTATTATCACAATACCGCCTAAACTAAACCTAAGAAAATTTATTATTTTCCTCTTGTACAATGTAAGCCTTCGGTAAACTCCGTACTATAGATCTAATAAAACCTTGAGATTCAA
>ERZ894214.154-NODE-154-length-64814-cov-16.7527_pt1 | contig 64814 bp, 68 predicted proteins | sample MGYA00380290_ERZ894214 | MGnify/ENA primary metagenome ERZ894214 (study PRJEB32331, sample SAMN06328421) | human gut metagenome | biome: human gut microbiome; feature: stool | host: Homo sapiens | collected 2014-09-19 ... | reverse complement strand
AGATAGTGAATACGCTTGGTTCTTGGGCTGAGTGGATTGTTGATTGAGAGAGGAAAGGGCAGCTATTCAATTAGTTGTCCTTTCTTTATATCTACCAGCTTATTAAGACATCAAATTATGGATATAGATTATACTGTGGGAGAAGTGGAACTGTCCTACAAACCCAAATTTAAAAGTCTGCATCAAGTAAGTTGTTCAGAGGATGCTTATAAATACTTACTTCCTACCTATAAGAAAGGAACTATCTGTTACAAGGAATATTTTAAAGTCTTGTTTCTAAACCAAGCCAAACAAATTTTAGGTTACACTCTCATATCAGAGGGTGGAATTACTGAAACTTGTGCTGATGTAAGAGTTATTCTGCAAGCTGCATTGCTCACCAATTCAGTAGCTATCATTCTTGCACATAATCACCCAAGCGGTAGCATGAAACCAAGCAGGCAGGATATGGAGATTACTAAGCAGGTCAAAGAAGCTGCAAGACTTATGAGAATTACAGTTTTAGACCACCTCATATTAACAGATACAGGATATTACAGCTTCGCAGACGAGGGAGAATTATAATAAGGTAAAGGGCACTCAATTTCTAAGTTGGGTGTCCTTACTTAATAATATTCACTTCTACTATTAGTGAATGTTCCTTTAGTAATCAGTGAGTTAGTAAATCCAACTCAGAATTAATATTCACTTCTATTCGTTTCATTATAAAACAGAACATTATGTCACTTAAATATTCAAGCACAACCGCAGACTATCTTGTTTGGTCTGATGCAATGAACCTCATAAGAAAATTGGCAAAGGATGAGAATTATAAAATCTCACTCCTTATAGCTTTGGGATGCTTCACAGGATTAAGAATATCTGATATTCTATCTCTAAGGTGGAAACAGATATTAGGTGCAGACGAATTTACAGTAATTGAGCAAAAGACAGGTAAGGTAAGAATTATCAGACTGAACCCCCAATTACAGCAGCATATTAAAGAGTGCTACGAGCATATAAATCCAGTTGGAATCAATGCGCCAATTCTTATAAGTCAGAAAGGCACTATCTTCACAGTCCAGAGAATCAATATCATTCTTAAAGAGGTGAAGAAGAAGTACAAGTTAAAGATTAAGAACTTTAGCTGCCATTCGCTTAGAAAGACTTTTGGTAGGCAGGTCTATAACATGAACAGCGATAACGCAGAGTTGGCATTAGTAAAGTTGATGGAACTGTTCAACCATAGTTCTGTTGCCATTACTAAAAGATACTTGGGATTAAGGCAGGAAGAAATCTTACAGACTTATGACTGTTTGAGCTTCTGATTATTGGGACAGGATTATTAAGATTCATCTTTATAGTGGTCTGAATGATTCTGTCCCAAATCAATAGAATATTGAGCTTAGATATATCTAAAGTCCAATCTTAGTAGTTTGGCATTTCAGCTTTATAGAAGTAGTTCTATTCCATAAGTTTACAGACTTTAGAATTATCTCAACTCTTATTAATAATGTCGCAGGTAGCACTTCTTGAATATCCAACAATATGCTGACTTAAAGATGATAATTCATGGTTGGTAAGAATATTCAGAATTTAGTCCTTATATGGGAAGAAGTGAATTTGATACCCACATGGATTTAGAGAGTTTAGATGCAACTCTGACTAAATATCTCATGCAGACTATGTTTAATGGCACGATAATTACTATTTGTCCTCACTTCATGCCTATTAATTTAGAACCTTTCATTATCTTTGCACCAATTCCAACGAGCTAATGAGATAGGGAGTTGGAAGGACATAATTTAATGAGAGCATAACGAATTATCCTCTATTTGGAATCTGGACAATTTCATAAGTTAGGGATAGTAGTTCAATATGCTCATGCTAATGCTATATACCTGCTTCATCTTTATGGAGTAGTGAATATATACATTCGGCATGGGCTATTGTCTATTACTTAACTTAGGGCAGTCCAGAGCCTCAAATAGGGTAATATTCAATAGTTCCCATGCTCTTTTATTTTATAATAGCTTATCCATAGGGAACAGGTAGGCACAAGAATAAAATGATAATGGATAAGAGAACTGCAACCTTTATTCAACAGATTACAAATAGATTCAACCAATTCAATATTGTTCATCAAGTAATGGAGAACGATTATAACACATCTAATTCAGTTTTGGATGAACCATTTACTTGCGATTATCAAATTAGCATATGGCTTCAAAACAATAAGTTAGGACACCAAGACTTGTACATGTACTTGAATAAAAAAGATGATTTAAGCTTAGTAGCCGTTAAGACCACTCATACAACGCCTAAATTATTAGAAATATGTCAGCGATTGGGCATGCTTTATGGCGTTCCATTCAAGACAATAACAAAGGATAAGATTGGAAGAGATAGTTACTACTTTATCTTCTAACTTTTTTAATTCTGAATAACAACCATTCAATTATAATATATGGAAGATAAATCTAAACACAATCTAAATCAATTCATTAAGAAGCTGCAATATCATGGAGCGATACAAAGAATGAATGATATGACAGGAAGATACAATGAGAAAGTTTCACTAAATGATTTGAACATGAAACTTCCTTGTGGAGCTTATATAACTTCAATGATATTATTAACTGACACAGAAGATAATATAAAAGCTATAGCATGCCGTGGGACAAACCTTTCATCGTTACAGAAAGAAGTTTGGTGGTCTAATATATTCATGGGATTACCTGTGAGGATTAGTGGTACAGACTTCGACAGTCTTTATCAACTTATCATATTCGCAACATTAATTTAATCAATATCAATGAGAACAATAAGATTATTAGCAACCTCTCTATTGGTTGCATTAAGCATGGGAGTTAGTTCCTGTGGGGATGATGAATTGGAGGTTAATCCACCCTTAAACAATGTAGAACAGATGTGCTTGGAATATGGAATTACAGACTATCAGAATATTGAATTACTAAGTCTGTTTGAACATGGAAATAATACTATTATCAATTTAGGTCAAGCAAACTTCTCTGGACTAAAGGATGACAAACTATGGCTTGCATCATTCAAGGTAGAGGACAAATCACCCATCATTAATTGGACTGACGAGTTGCCATTTAATAGAAATCATAGGATATACAAAGGTTATGGAGAATATGAAGATGTCACTATTCAACAGATAACTCTATTGCAAGCAATGCCATTCAATCAAGACTTTGTAGCATCATTAAGTTACAGCTTTGGGAAAGACTATAGCTATCACGCCTTACTGTTTAAGCAAAGTTCACAAACAAAAGAAATTCAACTCAAAGATAGTGGATTTGGCATAGGTGCATGGTACGAAAATTCTATCATAAATGGTAAATGCTGTTACTCGTTGTCTGGTGATACTATTTACGTAGCAGAGAAAGGCTTTGGCTATCAAAATGTAGGAACAGTTTACAGTTCTGACCTTATATCACACCAAGAAGCTATATTTACTTGTAGAGACGAAGAAGGTTTCTTCGTTGGCAGAAGAAGTTTCAAATTAGGTCAAAACTTTTGGAAAGTTAAAGTCGCAGAGCTTAGCAACGAACCTGCTGATGCCAAAATTGAGGTAAGTGTAGAAGATAAGTCCAAGCAAGTTTGGAAGTACAATGTCAATATTATCCATTACGATGGGACAAAGAAGGATGTAACATTTGAAGTAAATATTGACAACGGTACAATTAAAGGAGAGGATAATTATACTTCTCTCATTATAGGCAAATGGAAAATGACAAGTGGTAACGCTATCGCCACCCATGTAACTTATAAAAATGACAGCACATTTGAATATACAAGTACAGAAGATAGCTCTTACAAGGAAGTGGGCAAGTACAAGATAGACGGTAACAAGCTCTATGAAATGTACAGCGATGAAGAAGAATGGATTATCAATGATATTCTGTTACTTAATTCTATGACCTTATCAGTGCAGGAATTGGAAGCTGATGGAGTAACACCCACAGGTCAGAAGTACTCTTATCAGAGAGTGGAATAAAAGATTTACGCATACTAAAAGTGAGCAGCATTTGAAGAAACTCTTATGCTGCTCTTTTCCATAACTATTTCATAAATACAAAATAAACAGCCAATATCAAGCAAACGAAGGCAGCTATATGATTCCAGTGCAAAGCTTCACCTTTAAAGAATACAGTTGTAAAAACTGTGAATATAATAAGAGTTATTACTTCTTGAAGAACTTTCAACTGCATCAATGAAAATGGTCCTCCATTACCTACATATCCAATGCGATTCGCTGGAATTTGACAAGAATACTCAAAAAAAGCTATTGACCAACTAAAGGCTATTACACCTATCAAAGGAAGAGCAGCAAACCAAGAATATTCCTGCTTCATCTTTAAATGACCATACCAAGCAAAAGTCATAAAGACATTTGATACTATAAGCAATAAAATTGTGTAGAGAGCTTTCATATTATTCTAATTCTACTATACATTATTATATATCAACATAAAGTGTTAAATTTCCAGTTGGGTTTTTCCGTTTTATTATACTCAAAAAAAGCGAGAAACCAACTAAACAGGATTACGCCAAACAAAGGAAGATGCTCAAACCAACTGAATTGTTGCTTCATCTTCAAATGACCATACCAAGCGCATGTCATAAAAATATTAGACACGATCAACAATAAAATCGTATAAACACTTTGCATATTATCTTATTTTTCGAGGTAAATAATCTTCTTGTATATTCGTCATGCTCCCCCAAAGGCTGTAACGGGCCTCCGGATTGATCGCTTCCAGACTTTTCAGCAGCTCTTTCATATCCGAACGACTGGAACCCGACTCATAAGGACAGTTCTTCAATTGTTTCCGGTACCCTTTCCATGCGGCGACCTGAATCAACTCCCTCTCTTCCACCAGACACATCGGACGGATAATCTCCATATCAAACTTATCCATTTTCAACTGGGGAGGCATTGTTCCGAAAGCCCCTTGGTGGGTCAGGTTCATCAACAGTGTCTCTAGGATATCATCTTGATGATGCCCTAGCGCAATCTTATTGCACTTATGAGCCTTAGCGATCTCAAACAAAGCTTTCCGGCGAGTCCAAGAGCATAAAAAGCAGGGGGATTTGCGAGTGTCCGTAGAAGGATCGAAACTTGTCTCATGGACAATGAAAGGCAAATCATGCTCCTCCGCACAACTTCTAAGATATTCCCGATCCGAACAATAAGGGATATTCGTCATCACGATATGCGCTACCACGACCTCAAACCGAGGACAATAGATTTTCGACCTGCGCCCCAGTAAATCCACCAAGGCCAAGGAATCTTTTCCTCCGGACAACCCGACCAAGATCCGGTCGCCATCATTGATCAAGCCATAGTCGAAAATCGCTCTCTTTACCTTATCCTCTATCTTGCGAAACAAACGTTCGTCCTCTGTCAATTTTGCCATATACTTCCTTTACGGGCGCAAAATTATATATTTATCTTTTCGATTTGTATGCCTCTACAAAAATATTCTTATCTTTGAAACTGCATAACTATATAATCTAGAATAGACAAAATGAAACGGTTATCCAAAAAGCTGCTTTATACGCTAGGAGTTACACTCCTATGCGGAGGAATGCAACTACATGCGCAAAGTCTTGATCAGGCAAAAAAATTATATAACGACGGGAAATACGCAGAAGCAAAACCTGTGTTCGAGAAACTAGTGAAACAAGCGCCAAGCAATGCCTCTTACAATCAATGGTATGGTGTTTGCTGTTTCGAGACCGGAGATTTAGCAGGAGCGGAGAAACATCTTAAGGTTGCCGTAAAGCGTAGGGTACAAGACGCTTATCGATACCTTGGAGAAGTATACTACCAGACCTATCGTTTTGACGAAGCCGAGGAGATGTTCGACGAATACATCACCCTCCTAACAAAAAAGAAACAAGATGTGGAGCCTTACCAGATCCGTATGGACTTGGCGAACAAAGCAAGCCGTATGCTTGATAAGGTAGAGAATGTCCAGATTATCGATAGCTTGGTCGTTGATAAAGATGATTTCTTATCAGCCTATACCTTAAGCGAGGAAAGCGGTACGTTGACCACTTACCAAGATTTCTTCCAGACTAACGATCCGGGCAACTCATCGGTATACATGAACCAGAAGGGGGATAAGATTTATTACGCCCACTCGACAGACGGTAACCACAATTGTCTTTTTACCCAATCCAAGCTCATGGATCAATGGGGAGACGAGAAACAGTTACCGATGAATATCAATAGTGACGCCGACGATGGGTATCCATTCGTGCTATCCGATGGCGTAACGATTTATTACGCATCCAAAGGGAACGGCTCTCTGGGCGGATATGATTTATTCGTCACTCGCTACAACATCAATTCCGATACTTATCTTACACCGGAGCAATTGGGCATGCCCTATAACTCCCCGTTTAACGATTATATGATGGTGATCGACGAAGCCAAGCAATTGGGATGGTTCGTTTCCGACCGCTATCAACCGGAAGGAAAAGTCTGCGTATACCTATTCATCCCGAATGACAACCGCGAGCGAGTAGATAGCGAGGATATCGAACTAAAACGTGCCCGGGCCTCTATTGCCTCGATCAAGGATTCATGGAAACCCGGATCGAATTACGAAGAGCTTATTCATTTAGCTCATACCGAGATTCCTTATGGACGTATAGAAATAAAGAAAGATTTCACGTTCCCGATCCATGATGATATCGTTTATTACACCTTAGACGATATCCAAAGTCCGGAAGCGAAGAACTACTACGAGAAAGTAGTTTCCATCCATAGACAGATCAAGGAGCTAAATGAGAAACTAGAGAGTTTACGAGCCAGCTACATCAAAGGGAATAAGGCGAAGCGAGAACAACTGAAGCCTACGATTCTTGATGCGGAAGAAAAGTTAAACAACCTGCTCGCTCAACCGGACGAATGGGAGAAAAAGGCACGTAACGCAGAGATCGTATACCTAAGAAACAACCATAAATAAGAAGAACTATGCTACTGGACATAGCCATCATCGTCTTCCTCATGGTAGCGGCCATCCTACTGATACTGGCGGAGATATTCCTTCTTCCGGGAATAACACTTGCGGGTATAGGCGGGGCTATTTTCGCTATCGGCGGAGTCGTTTTCGCTTATACGGTAGGTATATGGGTAGGGCATCTGACTTTATCCTTATCAATCATTACATTCGGAATAATCTTCGCTTGGTTATTGCGTTCCCGGTCTTTTAATAAGATCGCTTTAAAGACAGATATCGATTCCAAGCTGACATCCAGCAGGGATCTCGGAATAGAACCCGGAGACGAGGGGATCACGCTCTCACGCTTAGCCCCTATCGGCAAGGCCCGGATTAAAGGTATTAACGTGGAAGCGAAATCTCAAGACGAATTAATCGATGAGAACACGCCGATCGTAGTGATCAGGGTAGACAGTTACAACGTAATTGTCCGTCCTAAAGAAGAAACAAATATTCACGCTTAATTTTATATATATGGAAATAACCTTTTTGCCACTTATCCTATTGGGGGCCGCAGTACTTCTGCTGGCAATCTTTTTCTATTATGTGCCATTCCTGTTATGGATCTCGGCCAAAGTATCAGGAGTCAATATCTCCTTGATCCAGTTATTCTTGATGCGTATCCGAAAAGTTCCTCCCTACATCATCACTCGCGCAATGATCGAAGCGCATAAGGCAGGAATAAAGACGCTTACACGCGACGAGCTGGAAGCGCACTATTTAGCGGGTGGACATGTCGAGAAAGTAGTGCATGCGCTGGTTTCCGCGTCGAAAGCGAATATCGACCTTCCTTTCCAGATGGCTACCGCTATCGACTTGGCCGGACGTGACGTATTCGAGGCTGTACAAATGTCGGTAAATCCGAAAGTGATCGATACCCCTCCGGTAACAGCGGTAGCAAAAGACGGAATCCAGTTAATCGCCAAGGCACGTGTCACCGTTCGTGCGAATATCAAGCAATTAGTGGGTGGTGCCGGAGAAGAGACGATCTTAGCCCGTGTAGGTGAAGGTATCGTATCTTCCATTGGTTCATCCGAAAGCCATAAGACCGTATTGGAAAATCCGGATTCCATCTCGAAATTAGTGCTTCGCAAAGGGCTTGACGCCGGAACAGCTTTCGAAATCCTTTCCATCGATATCGCCGATATCGATATAGGTAAGAACATCGGCGCTTTCTTGCAAATGGATCAAGCTCAAGCGGATAAGAATATCGCTCAGGCGAAAGCCGAGGAACGCCGTGCGATGGCTGTCGCCCTCGAGCAAGAGATGAAGGCGAAAGCACAAGAAGCCCGTGCCAAGGTGATCGAGGCAGAAGCGGAAGTTCCCAAGGCAATGGCAGACGCTTTCCGCACAGGAAACCTAGGCGTAATGGACTATTACAAGATGAAGAACATCGAGGCGGACACTTCTATGCGTGAAGCGATAGCTAAACCGACCGGTACTCCATCAAAACCATTAAAGGACTAAAATAGTTATATACATGGAACTATCTCCAAGGGCAGGGTCGCACCTTGCCCTTTTATGATTAAAAGTAAACTTAATTAGCTGATCGAATATGAGAACAATCCCCGCTTCAGAATTAGCGATCCATTCAGATGGTAGTGTTTTCCACCTGCATTTAAAACCAGAACAACTCGCGGATCGTGTGGTACTTGTTGGTGATCCCGCACGGGTTACAACCGTCGCTTCCTATTTTGAGTCTCAGGAATGTGAGGTTTCCAGCCGGGAATTTCATACCATCACGGGCCAATACAAGGGAAAACGTATCACGGTTGTATCCCATGGCATCGGTACAGATAATATTGATATCGTATTAAATGAGTTGGACGCTCTCGCTAATATTGACTTCTCAACCCGTACGATCAAGCCGGAATTCAAGCAACTTTCCCTAGTTCGTATCGGGACTTCCGGAGGGTTACAGCCATTTGTCCCGATTGGGACTTACGTAGCTGCGGAGAAATCGATCGGATTCGATGGAGTCATTTATTTCTACGCAAATAGTAATTCCGTTCGTGACGCAGACTTGGAATCTGAATTAATAAAACAGCTTGATTGGCGGCTTAGCGGCATATGGCCTTATGTCGTATCGGCAGATCCATCGTTGATCGAGCAAATCACCCGTAATGATATTATCCGGGGAACGACTATCGCGGCCAATGGCTTCTACGGGCCGCAAGGGCGCGAGCTCCGATTGCCCTTGACTGATCCGGAATTGAACCGGAAAATAGAGGCTTTCGAGTACAACGGGCGAAAGATTACGAACTTCGAGATGGAGAGCTCCTCTTTAGCTGGTCTGGCCGCTCTCATGGGACACCGGGCAATGACCGTATGTTGTATTATCGCCGGACGTGTGGATAATCATATGAATACGGATTATAAAGGTTCTTTGGAGGAACTGATTGAAACTGTATTAGACCGTATATAATAATATCAAGACTATGAAGTGGGATCATTCACTAATCGATACGTTGGAATGGGGGAATCAGATCTCCCATAAGGAAGATAAAATAAAGATAGCGGACCTTATCGCATCTAAAGTCGAAAACGGACAAGTCATAGGTGTTGGCTCCGGTTCTACCTCCTATCTAGCGTTGATTCGCATAGCCGAACGTATCCGGACGGAACGTCTTTCCATCTTGGCGATCCCCACTTCATTAGAAATCCGGATGACTTGCGCCCAGCTAGGCATTCCGGTTACCAGCCTGTTTTCCCACAAGCCGGACTGGACCTTCGATGGGGCTGATGAAGTAGATTCCCACTTTAACTTGATCAAAGGGCGTGGAGGCGCCATGTTCAAGGAAAAGCTATTAATCAGCTCCAGTCCGCAGACCTATATACTGGTCGATCCTTCCAAGAAAGTGGAGAGGCTGGGAGCTAAATTCCCGATCCCGATAGAGATTTTCCCGGAAGCTCTCACCTATGTAGAGGACAGACTCCAGCGTTTGAATCCCGGTGAGATAAAACTTCGTATGGGGCAAGGTAAGGATGGACCGATCATTACCGAGAATGGCAATATGATCCTAGACGTATGGATGGACTATATCCCTGAAAATACAGAATCCACTCTCAAGTCGATTACGGGCGTACTCGAGAGTGGACTCTTTATGAACTATAAGGTAGAAGTATTAGGGCTTACTTCATGAATCCTTGTTGTTTCAATACCTTCAAGAGTACCTCGGAGAAATGTTCACTATTTTTCTTCGTATAGCGTACGTCCGTAAAGACCTGCGCCAGTGTTTCCTTATTATTCTCCCTTACAAACTGCTTATTCACCTCTAATGCCTCTTTCTCACTATACAAGGCATCGATGGAAGCCGGAGTAAAGTCCGTATAAGTCTCGTTTTGTACCACAGCCGCCAATGGTAAACGTTCAACTTGAGCGGGTATAGGCTCTGCCGGATAACCCACCGTAACCGTAACGATCGGGACAACCAGACGGGGAAGAGAAAGCGCCTCAATGATCTGGTCCGCATTATAAGCCGTCGTACCCAGATAGCAAATGCCTAAGCCTTTTTCCTCAGCGGCATTGCAGAAACTCTGGGCGAACAACATCGCATCTATCGTCGAAGCGATAAACGTTTGTAAATTATCGAATCCGGCCTCCGCTTTCCTGCACTCCGCCCATTTCACGAAACGGTTCGCATCCGCACAAAAAGTAAGTACCACCGGGGCTCCCGTAATCATTGGTTGGTTAAAATGAGCCGGAGCCAGTTTCTCCTTGTTCGCAGGGTCGCGGGTAACCACGACACTATACAATTGCATATTTCCTGTATTCGAGGCACGAGTAGCCACTTCCAATAATTCATTCAGCAAAGACTCCGGGATATCCTGATCCGTATATTTACGGATACTTCTTCTATTCTTCATGCATTCTAACATAGCAATCCTATTTTTAAATTCTCAATAACTAAATCCTAATATCCATGCCGGCATACGGTTAAACACGCTTTTCGGTAACCCGTAGATAGCCGCATAAGCGTCGGGTACGAAGCGGAGACGATCATATCCCCTTAAGGGATCACCTACGGCGAAGATATATTTACCGCCAATCAAGAAATCTCCGTTCTCCATGAATTCCACGTTCGCCACGGAACGCATCTGGCTTAAGAAATAGGTTTCACACATCAATTGCCGATTCTCCTTATCTCCGAAAAAAGAGATCAGCAAGTTGGTATCCCCCATAAAGACTTTCTGCTTGGCCGGAGTGGTTCCCAGTTGGTCTGCCGAGTAATAAATAAGCCTCACATCATGAAAGAAACGCAACAGGCTATCGCTTTGCTGACGAAGCATATTTGTCTTACGGGTTACATCAATCGATTTCGGACGTAAAGGAGCCGACTCAGCCACCATCATAAAATATTTTTGAGCTCGTTCCAGATTACTCATCGAAATAGAAACCACCGAAGGCAAATCCCGGCAAATCTCTTTTCTCACTAATTCTTGCAGACGGAAATAATACATATCCGGGTCTTGCCAATAAAAAGGATAACATCCATGTTCCAGATAGTTCCGGTAAATCGGCACAATATTCATCTCCGCATTGATCTCCTTCACCAAATCATGATGGTTCGCTAAGATATCCTCCAACGGAATGGGATCTTTATCCAGAATGCTTTCGTAAGAAAGGAATTCACGGAACGACATCGGATGCATGGTATAAAAAGCAGCCTCATGCCTTAACCCGTTTCGCACCTCTGTCTGCGAGTACAAAGAAGTGGTAGCGAAAACAATCTTTAAGGCGGGGTTGGCATCCAATAAAGTTGAGACCTCTTCCATCCAGCTCGAATAGAAATGGATCTCATCCAAAAACAAATAATGCCCCCCGGCTTGCAGGAACTCCTTAACCGCATCGGTCAATGAATGTGTCTCAAACCAGAAATCATCCAGATTCACATACAGGGCTTCCCGTGAATCTTCAAATTTCAACTTAATATGCTGTAACAACAAGGTAGTCTTACCAACCCCTCGAGAGCCGAAGATGCCGATTAACCGATCCTCCCACTCTATCCGTGCATGCAAATAACGCAGGAATGTACAATTTATTCCTTTCAACAATAGCTGATGATTCCGCTGAAGCAAGTCCATATACAAATCTGTTTTACGCGAATATAAAAAATGTTCCGTGTTTTTCGTACCTTTGTCAACACTAAACCAATAAAAAGATGAATACATCCAAAGTCTACTTTACTAATTTACGCACGACCCCCAGCAGCAACCTGCTGGATAAGATGGAACGTCTGGTAAAACGTGCCGGTATCGCCAATATCGACTTCAAAAATCAATTTGTAGCCATTAAGATCCACTTTGGTGAACCGGGGAATTTGGCATACATTCGTCCTAATTACGCCGCTCGCTTGGTAAGCCTGTTACGTGAATTAGGCGCGAAACCGTTCCTTACCGATTGTAACACCTTATACTCGGGCCGCCGCTCCAACGCTGTCGATCATCTTCAAAGCGCCATGGAAAATGGGTTCAATCCCATGTCCGCCGGTTGCAACGTTATCATCGCCGATGGCGTGAAAGGTACGGACTACCGGGAAATAGAGATTGACGGGCAATATTGCAAGGCCCCGAAAATAGGTGCCGCTATCGCCGATGCCGATATCATCATTTCCATGAACCATTTCAAAGGTCACGAGCAAGCCGGTTTCGGCGGTGCGCTGAAAAACCTCGGGATGGGATGCGCCAGCGTAGGCGGTAAACTGGAATTACATTGCGCCTCACAACCCCGTATCGATACGGAGGCTTGTAAAGGCTGTAACATCTGTGTAAAGCACTGCGCTCACGATGCCATCCATTTGAATAACAACCGAAAGGCCGAAATTGATTACGAGCGTTGTGTAGGTTGCGGGCAATGTGTGGCTCTTTGCCAGTACGACGGTGCCGTAATGGGCGAAGGTGATACTTCCGAGCGATTGAATTACAAGATCGACGAGTACACGAAAGCCGTATTAGCAGACAAGCCCCATTTCCATATTAGTTTTATCATGAACGTATCTCCGGAATGCGATTGCTGGAATCATAACGATGCCGCCATCATCCCTGATTTGGGGATCGCCGCGTCTTTCGATCCGGTGGCCTTGGATAAGGCTTGCGCCGATATGGTTATCAACGCTCCTATCATCGGAGGTAATAAATTAGCCGAGACTCATCCTCACGAACACCTTGAGGGAGAGGATAAATTCCATTTGATTCATCCGGATACGAACTGGCAAGCCGGCCTACGTTATGCGGAAGAAATCGGACTGGGTTCTCAAGCGTATGAATTAATAACGGTTTAATAGACGGAATGAGTACAATTTGCGCTATATCTACAGCTCCGGGAGTAGGAGGAATCGCAGTGATTCGTGTCTCCGGACCGGATACTTTCAAGATTTGTGATCGGATATTCCGGCCGAAGAAGGCAGGTAAAAGTTTATCTACCCAAAAGGCTTATACCTTAACGTATGGTTCCATCGTCGGTAACAATGACGAAACCATAGATGAGGTGATCGCCGCTGTTTTCCGTGCCCCCCATTCTTTCACGGGGGAAGATACGGTGGAAATCACCTGCCACGGCTCGACGTATATCCAACAACAAATCCTGCAATCCCTTATCTCCAGCGGATGCCGTATAGCGCAACCGGGTGAATATACGCAACGTGCTTTCATGAATGGCAAGATGGACCTTAGCCAAGCGGAGGCCGTTGCGGATTTAATCGCCTCCACTTCGGCCGGCCAACATCGTTTGGCTCTAAGCCAGATGCGAGGTGGTTTCAGTAGGGAACTCGCCGAACTTCGAAACCAACTGCTCCATTTCACCTCTCTCATGGAATTGGAACTGGATTTCAGTGACCATGAGGAATTAGAGTTCGCTGATCGTAGCGAGCTTCGCACGCTTGCGGATCATATCGAACAGGTCATCTCCAAACTCGCCCAATCTTTCAGCGTAGGTAACGCTATCAAAAACGGTATTCCTGTCGCCATCATCGGTGAGACGAACGCCGGCAAATCTACTTTACTAAACGCCTTGTTGAACGAGGATAAAGCGATCGTCAGCGACATCCACGGAACGACCCGTGACGTTATCGAGGATACGATCAATATCAACGGCCAGCTCTTCCGTTTCATCGACACCGCCGGTATCCGTGAAACAAGCGATACGATCGAAGCTCTTGGTATTGAACGTAGTTTCAAGGCTCTAGACCAAGCGCAAATCGTCATCCTCATGTACGACTTAACCCGTGACCTCAAAGATTTCGAGACTTTCTATCAAGAAATAGCTCCGAGATTAACGAATAAGTCTGTTATCTTAGCGATGAACAAATGCGATGTATTACCCGCATCCTCTCTCCCGACCTTCTCTTTCCCCACCGAAGGCTGGCATCAAATCGCTATTTCCGCCAAAGGCAAGCTGCATATCGCAGAGCTACAACAACTCCTCACGGAAGTATCTTCCATCCCCACCCTCCACCAAAGCGACATCATCGTAACGAATGCCCGCCACTTCGAGGCGCTTACGCATGCGCTGGAAGCTATACATAGGGTACAAGAAGGTTTGAACTCCAGCCTTTCCGGGGATTTCATCTCGCAAGATTTACGGGAGTGTATATTCCATTTATCGGATATCGTAGGAGAGGTTACGACGGATCAGGTGTTGGGGAATATATTTCAGCATTTTTGCATCGGCAAGTAACTCCCTCTGAACAACTATAAACAACTAAGAATAACTACAAGTAAGTCTCTTATTTTGAGGGACTTTTCTTTTTTAACACTTCAAGGTCTCTTTTTGTTAGTACCAGTTATTCAGCCTATTTTAGCATCAGTTTTCTACCGCGAGCCCCTATAGATCACCAACGAATGTCATACGGCGTAATATAGGATTCAAACGTGATACACAGTGAAACTCACCAAAAACGTAATGTAAGGTACAAGGGTGATACACGATGAAACACAATGAAACACGGTGAAACACTTTTGGCGAAATAAATGGATATACTAATATGGAGATTCAGAAGAGATGCAAGTGGTGCGGTAAGCCCTTCATTGCGCACAAATTAACGACATTGTATTGTAGCCATCAATGTAATTCGGCTGCTTACAAGGATGCGAAGAGAAAGGAGAAAATAGCTCTTGCTCTTCAAAACGATACTATCAAACCAGCTCTTGTTGTTGGCACTATTGGGGATAAGCCATATTTGTCTCCTTCTGATGTTAGCTTGTTACTAGGCATTAGCAGAGTAACTGTATATAGGTATATGGCTTCTGGTTTGATAAAAGCCCTACAACTAAAGGGAAGAACAAGAATCAGACGGTCTGATGTTGAGAAAATGTTCGATGAATCTTCCGATTATCTAAAACGAGGACATTGCTTGGAAAAGGACTCAACCAAATATACGATTGATGCTATTGCAGAGAAATATAAATTATTGCGTAAAACTGTAAAGAGTAAATGTGAAAAGTATGGCATACCTGCCACTACAATCAAAAGAAGAGTTTTTTATGATAAGGCTTTAGTAGATGAAAAATTTGCTGAGCTGCTTGAGCCTGTACAAATAGACTCCTATTATACGGCTAACCAGATTGCTAAGAAATATAATATGACCTACAAGGCAGTCATAGCTTTTGTTAATCGACACGACTTTCCACGAATCAAAAGAAATCAGATTGTTTATTATTCAAAGTTTGCCGTTGATGAATATAAAGAAAAACGTTCTAAGGTTGATTCAGATTATTATACATACGAAGAAATCAAGCAAAAATTTGGTTTCAACAAAATGAGCATTAGTTATTATGTAAACGCTTATGGTGTGGAAATATTGAATAAAGGACGATGTGTACTTGTACTGAGAGAGTCCTTTGATAAGGCAATAAGAGAACATATGGATGGAATTAGGCAGGCTCCTAGTCAAATCAAAAGAAGACTTACAAGTAAAAATACATCTGAAAAGCCTACAGACAATATTATAACGACACAGTCTGCTGAACCTATTGAAAAAGAAGATATGCCGGCATTACAAGTTTTCAAAACAATGAATGATAATGAAATTCCCGAAGGGTATTGTGATGCAGACCAGATTGCTGATGAATATAAGATCAGACGACGTCATGTTTGGAAACTTACCAGAGAGAACAACATTCCAAAAATTGTGTTGCACGGCATTAATTATTATGAAACGAAAAGTGTCGAACTCTTCTTTGCAAAATATCGTGCAAAAAGCAGTGTTACTGATTGGATATCAGCTCGCGATATGGAACAAAAGTATAGCATGACCCCTGATGCAAGGAGACATTTTACAAGTCGTCATAATATTCCATCTAAAGTAGTGTTTGGAAAAGCATACTATTCATTGGAGGATATCGAGAAAGTAAAGAACAATCAGTTTAATAATGCTGAGAATTATTATTCGATTCAAGAAGCTATGCAGAAATACGAACTCAAACGAGAGGATGTATATGGCTTTGTACGCTACGGTAAAATTCAAAAGTTTAAATATGGGAAGCAAGTATATCTATTGAAAACAGATTTTGATAGATTAATGGAGCAGAAAGGTCAAAAGAAGAAAGATAATTCATGATTATTCCTACTTACTTAAACTTACTCCACAATTACACGGCTGCATCGCCTATCAGCATTCAGTCATTCGAGAACTTTGCAATCAAAAATAACTATAAAAATATTATCGCATATGCAAATTTGTAAAACAGTAATCCTACGGACACGCAAAATCAAAGGAGGTATGTTGTCTTTCTACTTGGACTACTACCCAGGTTATCGCGATTCTTTTACTATGAAAGTCGTTCGTCATGAATCTTTGGGCATCTACATTTATGAGGAACCAAAGAACAAACAACAAATCGACTATAACGAAACTATGACAGCCAAAGCAGAAGTCATTCGTTGTCGCCGATTTGAAACCATTGTCAACGAACGATATGATATTCTGGACAGTGGCAGATTCAAAGGGGATTTTTTGGAATACTTTCGAATGGTACTCAAAAAGAAAGACAAGAAATGGGAATTCGTCTATGCCCACTTCTCTAATTTTGTAAATGGCAAATGCACCTTTGGGGAGGTTGACGTGGATTTATGCCGTAGGTTTCGCGAATACCTTCTGACTGCCAAGAATATGAGAACGGGCAAACAGATGGCTGTAAATTCTGTGGCAGGATACTATTCTACTTTCCGAGGATTCCTTAATATAGCCTATCGTGACAGGAAAATCCGTGAGAATGTGAATAACTATCTTGATAAGATAGATTATGTTGGTACAGAAAAATCAAGTCTTAACTTGGATGAACTACGAATCTTATATCATTCACAATGTAAGTATGATATTCTAAAACGAGCATCCATCTTCTCTTGCCTTACAGGACTAAGACGCAGTGACATTATGAACTTGGATTGGGAAAATGTGAAGACCTATGCCGATGACGGTAGATATATCGAGTTTATCAGCCAGAAGACAAAGCAGCGTAACATTATTCCTTTGAACGATGTAGCATTGCAGCAAATGGGCGAAGAACAAAAGACCGGTCAGGTATTTAAAGGATTCAAGATAATCATGACACAATACATCTTGAAGAACTGGCTAAAGGACATAGGAATAGAAAAGCATGTCACTTTTCACAGCTTCAGGCATACTTTTGCTTCGTTACAGTTGGAATTAGGTACAGACATTTACACCGTACAGAATCTGTTAGCACATAAAAGTATTACAACAACACAGATATATGCTCGTCATGCAGACCCAAAACGACGAGAAGCCGCTAATCGCATCTCTATGGACATGTTAAATTATGTTCAAGAGGATACGGAAGAAGGAATTACAGATGAACCGAAACAGGAAAACAACAGCATACTAACTGAAAAAACAGACAAAAAAGAGAAACAATAAATGCCTCATAATAATCAAAATTTGAGTTTATAAAGAAGGTTAAGTATTTGTGTATCAATACAAACAACTATTACTAATTCAGAGATTTCTCTCTAACTTTGCAGTCGTAAACAATAATAATTCGAAGTATTTATGACTAATAAGTTTAGAGAGAAATTCTTTTTTGTGGTCTTGTCAAACATGACAACCATCATTATTTTGGGAGCCGTTCCATTCATTATCTATGATAATCCAATCATGGAAGAATATCGTCAAACCCTTTCTACTCTGTGGGTTTCTTTCAAGCAAGTATTCATTCTATTGATAATTGTACTGTTGGTGGTGATTGTTATATATAATATTCTCTTGAAAAAAAGAACTCAGATACATGAATCAGAGAAATTGAAAGATATCAATACAGAGCATCTTCAAATGATGATTCAAATTCAGCAAGACCAAAAACAGAGAATCAAAGAAGCTACAGAAATAGCCGTTGCTCATTATGTACAACATATACTATGTTCCTATGTAAGAGAAGAAGATATTCAACTATTAATAGAAAATATCAAGAATTGGACAGACGTTAAAGGTTTTCAGCCATCACCCATTGCTACCGATGGTCGGTTATCCACGCTAGACATCCGTCATATTAGCTGGAACATTGGGAAAAGAATGGGTTGGAATGGCAATCAGTGTGCTGTCTTTGCTAAACTATGCTTTCCAATTGAAATGAAAGAACTAGAAGTTGAAACCATCAGAAGGAATCTTCGCCAAAAAAGATCATGTATTATTGAACTTGATATACCTGAAAAAGGCTCTTTTACCTTTCATACTATCGATACCTCACAACTTTAAGAACTTATTTCCATTTACTTCGAATTATTCTAAACTTACTTTTTTCAGTTGAAATCAGCATTAAATCATTCGGGAACTTTGCTGCTGTAAATCATTAACAATAAATATTTTATGGCAACAGAGCAATTAACATTCAACGATGTACCAGAAGTTTTGAAATCGGTTCTTGACAAAGTAGAAAGATTAGAAAATCTACTGATTCATCTTCAAGAACAACTTTCAACAGGTACAAATAAACATCAAGATACACATATACCGATGAACCTTGATGAAGCATGTGAATTTCTGAAGATGAAGAAATCCACCATGTATTATCATTTGGAGAAAGGTAACTTACCTGCCACAAGATCAGGAAAGAACTACCTCCTTTTTAAGGATGAATTGATAAAATGGGCAGAGAAAGGACGTAAGAATCAAGTACCTCTTACACCAGAGGAAGAGAACGCATTGATACTTAAATCTATGAGAAGAAAACCAAGCCAGAGATACTAAAAGTCATTCTCTAATTATCAAAAATGCCAAAATAGTAGCTAAAACAGCGCAATATATACAAAAATCATAAAGATTCATCCAATTATGCAGGTAGACTGCACAGTTTGGCCGTATCTTTGCAAAATATTTGCTGTAAGCCAATTAGTGACATAACTAATTTGAAACTCAGCAAAAGCCCATCTTGAAATCCGCAAAAAGACTCCATCTTGTGTTTTTTTATGTCTAAATATTAACAAAAAGTTAAGTTATGAACCGAAACTACAATCGATTCGGTCTCTCTCTTTTTGTTCACAAGCTGTAGCGAACAAAAAAATAGCACCAAGAGACCTCTAGTAAAAAATGAAATGTACGTTCTCGTGCAGGAAGCCTACAAAGTGTATCAAAAAGAGGTAATACAAGACGGAAAGCTGCACCGCCGTTTTGCCAACGACTTCGTCAGTCTCCATTCCTACATTGAGATTAGCAGCGAAGCCGAAGCGCAGCTCCACATCAAAAACATCACTTCCGTTTATGAATTGCTCACGGAACGTATGGACTTAGTGAAGGAGTTCTTTACCAAAGGCCAATTCACTCAGGAAGATTGCAAGCAAATGCTTCACCGATTCAACACCCAAGAACCGAAGGATTCGCAACCTGAATCTAAACCACAAGTATTGGGCTACTTCACAGATGAGCAGATTGACCTCATTACCTCTTTCGTCGAGGACCAAGGACTATTTAAGGAGAATCCAAGCTCAAAAAAACTAAAAGCATTCTTTAATGGTACTTTGAAAACTCCTTTGATTGCCAATCACAATGGTAAAGTAGCTTGCTTCTTAAATTATCTTAGAGACGAACTTTTCTTGGTGTATCCATGGCAAAAGGTAATTGCAGAGGGACAAATGATATGTTCAAAATCTACAGGCAAACCCCTTACCCGTGAGAATCTGAAAAATGCTCTATCATCTTTCAAAAAAACGCATGATTTTAAATATCCTCCCTTTGAAACTTTCGTCAAACAACTGAAAGGAAAGAAAGAAAAAGAAGAATAGTCAATCAAGTGAAAGCAAAAAACCATACTTCTCATCATACATCATGAGAGGTATGGTTGCTTATTCTCTGCACCCAAAACATTGACTGTAACTTTGCCACCGAATCGATTCAGAATTGGTGGTACAAGCACCTAGTGTCAAATATATAAGAATCAAAAATGGAGAAGCAAAGAATAAATCAAAAGATACTCAGCAAGAGAATGGATCAACTGGAAATGGCGATTAACGAGCTGAACCCACTTGAAGCTAGCGAAATCAATCAACGGCTCAAAAAGATTGAAAACATGCTGTATGCAGTCAAAGATACGCTTACCTCTCAGGAGGCAGCCAACTACATCGGCATTTCTCTTTCTCAGCTTTATAAACTCACCAGTAAATCGAAGATTCCATATTACAAGCCACAAGGAAAGATGGTGTACTTCGCCAAGAAAGAATTGGATGAATGGATGCGCCAAGACCATTGTCCTGTAACTATTCAGAATGGCTAATCCAATGAAGTATAACAGAAAGAGCATAGACTATATGCTGTCTGATGATCAACTACAGAAGTTGCTTGAAAAAGCAACGATTCATATCTCATCACGCAGTAAAATAAAACAAAGAGATGGCAAGAAAAACAAATAAGAAGCCCGATAATCAAGGGGTGCAGGCCAATGTTCATGAAATGCAGATGCTTTTCAACAGTGACTTTTCCGATGAACAGCTGGAACACTACTTGAACAAAGGAATGATAAGGGTCTCCGAGAAATTGGAGAAACCACCACAAATCCTTTGGGTTGGAGATTGCACCATTGCCACCTTTGGTAATTTCAGCGCTTCAACCGGTAAAGCCAAGAGTAAAAAGACATTCAACGTGTCGGCTATGGTTGCCGCAGCTCTGATAAATGGTACAGTATTGAATTATCGTGCCTGCTTGCCCCCAGGAAAGCGAAAGATATTCTACTTCGATACAGAGCAAAGCCGCTATCATTGTAGGAATGTCCATGAACGAATCCTCAAACTGGCTGGGCTTCCAACCAACACCGATACAGAGAACATTACATTTGTAGGTTTGAGAGAATACACCCCTAGTCTTCGTATCAGTCTGATTGATTATGCTCTCAGAAAAAGCGAGGGATATGGATTGGTTATCATTGACGGATTGAGAGATTTGATGTACGATATCAACAATGCCAAAGAAGCAACCGATGTGATGACGATGCTTATGTCCTGGACAAGCAATTACGATTTACATATCCATTGTGTTCTCCACCTCAATAAGAATGACAGCAATACTCGTGGACATATCGGTACGGAGTTGGAAAACAAGGCCGAAACCGTCCTGATAGTCAGTAAGGACAAGCAGAATACCGACATCAGTGAGGTACGCCCGATGCATATGCGAGACAAAGAGTTCTACCCCTTTGCCTTTCATATCGACAGCAATGCAATGCCTGTTTTGGAAGAGGGCTACCATGTTACGGTTTGTAAGCCAACAGATCAGCCTCTCACGTCCCTACCTGATAATATACACAAAGAGGTTCTTGATGAGCTTTTCAGTCAGCAAACACCAGGAAAATATGTAGATATGGTAAAAGCCCTGAATGAGTTCTATGCACAGAAAGGCTACAAGAAAGGAACCAATGCAACGAAAGACCTGCTGAAGCTTCTAAATACGAAATCCATCATCACTAAAGACAAAACAGGCTATCATTACCACCCAGAGATTATCAAAGGTGAGCCAAGTGAATGACAGGTTTAAGGTTTAAGTTTAACCGGGTATATATATAATAAACTGAATGTATCACAAAGATAGAATAGCATTATGACTATAGATAAAATAAAAGAAGCCAGTCTGGTGGCATACCTGACCGAACTAGGCTATCAAGCCCACAAGAAGATTGGAAACAACTATTGGTTCCTTTCACCCTTACATGAGGAAACAACTCCATCGTTTAAAGTTAATGTCAGTACCAATCTATGGTATGACTTTGCTTTAGCTCGTGGTGGTAACATCATCAACCTGGCACAACAGTTGAATCCTGATATGACCATGCACCAAGTTCTTATGGAACTTTCAAACTATTGTGAGAAAAATCAAACTCCCCAACAAAGCTATCAGCCTATTACAGCTCAAAGCATATCCCATGAAGATGATACGAAGATAGACTGCTTAAAACCAATCACCAACTGCTATCTTCTCGCTTATATCTATAGCAGGAATATTGATTTGAGAGTAGCATTGAAGTATTGTCAAGAGGTTCACTACACTTTAGCCAGTGGCAAAACCTATTATGGAATTGCTTTCTTCAATATGTGTGGTGGAATGGAAGTTCGTAACAAATATGCCAAACGCTGCATCGGCGGTAAGGACATCTCACTTACCCTACAGACTATTGGCCAACAAACCAAAGAATGCTGCGTGTTTGAAGGATTCTTTGATTTTCTTGCTTATGAGACGGCTCGATTGAAGCATGATGAGCGGTTAACCTTGCCATACCCAATGGACTGTATCATACTGAATTCAGTTTCGAATGTCAGGAAAGCCCTGGAAGTGTTGAATGGTTATGACATCATTCATTGCTATTTGGATAACGATGCAGCAGGTCGCAAAGCTTCAGAAAAGCTCAAAGTCTCACTCATTCGAGAGGTTCATGACCAATCTATACGCTATCGAGACTACAATGATGTAAATGACTACTTATCAAAACATAGCAGATGAACCAAACAGAAATAGAAACAACGCTGAATGAACTAAAGAAGGAAGTTCAGCTGATAAAAGAGCGAATAAAGCAGATGGAGTACAAACTCTATCTCAAAAAACGCTACCTGACCATCAAGGAAGTTAGCGATTACACGGGCTATACGGAATCGACCATCTATCATCTGACTGGAAGAAAAAAAATCCGTTACCACAAGCCCAATGGCAAGACCATACTTATCCATCGTAAAGATCTGGAGAAATGGATTGAAGCCCACCCTGTAGAAATTCTGGATGAGCTTCGAACAAAACCATTCCCCATTACCAAACAATCAAGTTCTAATCAAAAAAAATAAATCCGATGAATATCGAACAAGCAAAACGTATCCAACTGGAGAAATTCCTAAAGAATTTAGGATTAACCCCCGTACATGCCAACGACAACTGCCTTTGGTATCACTCACCCTTCCGAAAAGAAGAAGTACCCTCGTTTATCGTGGATATAAATAAGAATGTCTGGTTTGACCAAGGAACAGATAAAGGTGGAAACCTGATTCAACTGGCCAAGGAACTATATCATACAGACAACATACCATTGCTATTGAGTAAGATAGAAGCTGCTGCGCCGGCTGTTCCACAGACTCAATTCGATGTGCTATCACTTACAGAACTGGAAGAAACCATAAAGTGTGTAACCATTGAGGAATTGAAGAGTGTCAAGGATATAGCCTATTTCACTTCAAGAAACATTGATTTCGCCATTGCAAGCAAGTATTGCCAACAGATTAGCTTTATGTATAATGACAGAGACTGTCAGGCAGTCGCTTTTCCCAATATACATGGAGGCTATGAACTGAGAAGCAATATCTATAGTGGTCACATGCTACCTTTAGCTATCTCCATCGTCCGTATGAATCCCAGTGTGATTGCCTCTTCATGTTGTGTATTCACCGACTTTATCGATTTTCTTTCCTATAAAACTCTTCTGTCTCATGGAGAAACCGAAATTCTGGTAGAGAAGTTTGCCGATGTGTATATACTGAACTCACCTTCGCTGATAAGCAAGGCATTGCCCAACCTTAATGCCTATTCTCATATCTATTGTTATCTCAATAATGACAGAACAGGCAGAACCATCACAGAAACCATTAAAGGTGCATTTTCCGACAGACACGTTGTTGATGCAGCTGATAGATACGCCGATTTTCAAAACGTCAGTACCTATCTCCAGAAAAAGTCGTGGCGAAAAAAGTAAATTCATACTCGGCACACTAACCACTGTTTTATAAAACACTTAAAATAAGGCTCTTCATCATTGAGGAGCTTTTTTTATGCCCTAAAATCACATCTTTGAGTATGAAATCAGAGTGTGATTTTGTCTATTTGTTGAAATGCAGTTAAAAGAACGGCTCAAAAGGTTGCTATGTTTCTTTATACGCAAAATCCGCTATTCCTTTGCAGCAGATTTTTAATAACACAAACACGAAAACAAAGAAATATGAGCGTATTTGGAGTATTTGCCACAGTGCTAACAATCATCTATGTGATCTATTATGCCTGGATGATTGGACGAGATTTGTATGGTAAGAAAGACCAGCAGACCTCCAAACAAGAAACTTTTGCAGTTGCAACCGATGAAACAGAGGAAGTGATTACAGAAGTCAGGGAGATAGGTGACGGATTCAGTTTCTCTACTGACCCAGAGGAAGAGGAAGCCGCAGTTGAAAGCCACACAGAGACAACCGACTCTCAAGAGGAAGAAGAGGATGAAGAGGTTGATGCTCCAACGCAAGCCGACCATGCTATTGTCACATTGTATAAAGAAGGCATGGAAGAAATAAAGCCGGAACATTCAAAGGAATTTGAGAGCAGCGAATTTATAAATGCACTCATGAATATTAATACAGTACCGGGAAACCTGCTAAAGACAACAAGGAATGAATTGTAAACCCAGTCTTCGATTACTGACCATCGGATTTGCTTTGATTGCCGTTCAAAAGCTATCAGCCAAATGCGGAAATGTGGACTACAGCTGGGGCGCAGATGGGTTGGCACAAGCACACGACTATGTTGTCAGCATGATGCTCTATACGCTCTACCTTATCTATGCGGTGTCAGCAATCGTCTCCATCTACTCCGTTATGCAAATCTATATCAAGATGAACGTAGGCGAAGAAGGAGTAACCAAAGACATCATGACACTCGTGGGTGCCTGTCTGTTCATGATTGGTGCATCCATAGTCTTTCCAGCCTTTTTCGGCTATCAGATATAAGTCGCGCAACAAAAACGCAACAAACAAGAAACTAATTAGATAAAAAGAAACTCAACTGGCCAGACGAGTATATACACAAACCAAAAAAGTTAAGAATGATCCAGAAAATCAAAAACAAATTTGTGAGCATGGGAAAGTCTCTTTGCTCTTCTCAGAGAATGAAAACAATGGCCTTGATGTTGGCCGTAGGTACAACTGCCGCTTTCGCTCAGAATGCTGCCGGTGACTATTCAGCAGGTACAACTGCCTTGTCAACCGTAACTACAGAAATCGCCAAGTACATCCCATTCGTAGTGAAATTATGCTACGCAATTGCGGGTATCGTGGCCGTAGTCGGGGCTATTTCAGTTTACATAAAGATGAACAATGAGGAACAGGATGTCAAGAAGTCAATCATGATGATTGTCGGTGCTTGTATCTTCTTGGTGGCTGCTGCTCAGGCATTGCCATTGTTCTTCGGTGTAGGTGCATAATCGCTGAAAAAAGATGACCGAAGAGCAATATCAAGATTATCCCATTTTCAAGGGCTTGCAAAAGCCTCTTGAATTTATGGGCGTGCAAGGTCGCTACATCTATTGGGCAGCCGGAGCTATTGGTGGAGCTATCGTCGGTTTCATCTTAGCCTACTGCTTGATTGGATTCGTGGCTGGATTGATAGCACTGGTAGTCTCATTGGGAACCGGGGCAGCCTTTATCTTTATGAAACAGAAGAAAGGACTGCATTCCAAGAAAGAAGACAAAGGTGTTTTCATCTATGCCCGCTCCAAGAAAGTATAACGTATCAAACAACACAAACACAAAATGAACACAAAGATTCAATCAAACAAGAATGTCTAATCCGATGGGCTTCCTACAGAAAACTGCCTTGCGTAGTTCTTCTGTAGGCAGCCTATCATTATTTATTCACTATGACCATTATTTCAGTATTCCTTATTATCCTATCATTTTTGAGTAGTTGCAGTGGCTCTGAGAATAAACAACTCGGAATGCAGGCACAAAACACAGCCAGTCAGACAAGAGCACATTGGGAGCAGGCCAAAAAGCCTTTTGTTATCAGTTTCGAAGATGACAAGAACTTCAATGAACCATTATCTCTGGGTGTATATATTCTCCTGGCAGATGCGACACAAGAAGAACGCACTGCATTGGACGGTGTAGTATTTATCAAAAAAGGTCGTGAATACAGTTGTGCAGACAGAAATGCTTCCACAACAGACACTACCGCTTTGGTGTATGCTTGCTTCCCCTATCATCAAGGATTAAAGGCAGAGGATATCATACAGATGAAAGCTCCCTTTGGAGATCAACTCTTTGCAACTGAAAGTGAACGAAGCTTCACAAGCGTAACGAACGTAAAGATGAAAATGCAAAGTCCGATGGCAAAGCTCCGTATCAAGATGGAAAGTGATGATGTCCGTGACAGGCTGAACAGTCTGCAAATCTCTGGAGATGAAATCTATACCGAAGGAGTATATAAACCTTATAGCGGACAATGGATTTCCAAGGTGATGAATGGCGGTATCAATGCCGACAGTAAAGAAATACTGTTGAACAATGGCCGTAATCATGATTTCTACTTGATTCCAACAGATGTGAAAGGTGTCGTGAACTTCTTTGCGCGAATCAATGAGCGCAACTATGCGGTGAAAGCCACATTGCCTCCTTTGGTAGCAGGCAGTTTGACACAACTCATCCTGAGAAAAGGGAAAGATGGTCTGACCATTACAAGCAGTTGGGTGGAAAGCAAACGTCCCTTACTGGAGCCACAGCCTAAAAATGCTGTTGATACTGTGAAGGTCGGCTACTACTTGCAGAAGGAAGGATATGTCAGCAAACAACCAGATAGCAATTCAATCGCACTGATTATTGAGACCGACGGCAAGCATGGTAAAGCCATTGCCTTGAATGATGCCGTGGGTAGCTATTGTTTCAGCAAAAAACCTATGACAAGCAAGCAGCTGTTTCCTACTGTTGATGGCAAGCGAAAAGAAGGAGTATTGAATCCAAGTAAGGAAGATGGTATCGAAGAAGAAAGCGCCATCATCTACAAACCCAAAATGCCATATTCAGAGCGATGCGCCTTGGGATATCAGCAAGGAGAAGTACTGACACATAAACTACTTACCAGTTCCAGCTCGATTACCGACATGATCACTCAGGCGCACACAGGTATCACCTTGCCAAGAAAGAGCATGTTGGAAGAGACACTGAAACAACCCGGAAGTTATGTACCCTCATTGGCCGAAATGACCAAGTTCTACTATAGCCTCCATCCATTCAAGGGCAAACCTTTGATGGCATTGGGACTTAAAGATCCGAAAGGTGAATACCTCACTTCTACCGAGCAGTCGAATACATCATTTTATATGATAGACTTTGACCATGGTATCATTGCAGGAGGACTATCCAAACAATATGCCAAGCTACAATTGAGATTATTTTATTTATTCTAAACCCCACAAACACAAATACATGAATTTAGTATTAGCAGAAATTATAAAAGACAATAATGGTTCTTGCCGTAGAATCACAACATTACCTGATTCTTTCGACATGACGATTACATTTGACCCGAAAGGAACATGTTTCTTGAATTTCGTAAAGACCGATGGCACGCTTATCATGTCAACTGCCATTGAAACGAGCAAGGACATGAAGGATATTATACGCCGTACAGATAAGAAAACGCTGAAAAGAATCGCCATCAATTTGTTGGCCACCATCAACTACGATATCCTCTACTTCATTGCTAATGACAATTACGAAGATGATGAATTTGATGAACTACCCAATCAAACCATTTTCGCAGACGGCATCAAAGCTATGAACTTGAACTATATCAAAGCTGAATGGAGCACCGAATTTGAAATTGAGTGCATTTCCAACATCAGTGTATTCAGAGAAGTGATGCGTGACACATCATTCCTTGACAAGCCTGCATCAGATTCAACCCAGTCCAACCATCCAAACAAGAAAAAGTCATGAAACCATTCATCGTCAGCATTAAAATCCCAGGAAAGAGTAAGTCCCATGTTGCTCTTCTTCCTGCATCATTCCGCCTGGTTGCTCATTCACCTGCCGATTCGGATAAAGTCTGTGTCAGCTTCAATGATAAAAGCGGAACACTCATCTATATCACTCTTTATCCTGAAACAAAGGATTGCAAAGAGTATTTGAGAAATATGTCAGAAGACCAGCGTAAATCGGTGGCTCAACAGTTCAGTGATGAGATCCGTAATGATATCCTTGATTTCTTCTCCACTAACAAGGATTGTAATGGTGAATACAAGGAAGCGACCAATCTCCTGCTCGATGATTGGAGAAGCTATTGGGAAGACCACCTTGACACTATCATCTTGGATAAGATGATGGACTGAATTATAAGATTAAAACAGAAAATCAATGACCCTATACGTAATATTATTCTTTTTCGCTCTTCTCGGAGGTATGGCTATTTCGGTAGCCGCCTTCGGGACGGGTGGCAAACGCAAGAAAATCTTTCAGGATATCTATTTTTCCGTGGAAGATAATAAAGGTGTGGGTGTAATCTATACCAAGACTGGAGAATACTCGGCCGTGTTGAAACTGACTAATCCTGTACAGAAGTATTCAGCCAATATCGACAGCTACTATGAGTTCACCCATCTATTTTCTGCTTTGGTGCAGACTTTGGGTGAAGGCTACGCTATCCATAAACAGGATATTTTCACCAGAAAGCAGTTTGAAGCCGAAGATGACAGCCCTAAAGAGTTCTTGTCTGAATCTTACTTCCGCTACTTTACAGGTCGTACCTATACCGATAGCGAATGCTATTTGGTCATCACACAGGAATCAAAGAAAAGCAGACTGTTCTCCTATGACCCAAAAAAATGGAGAGATTTCTTGGTCAAAATTCGTAAGGCGCAGGACCAGTTGCGTGACGGTGGCGTTAAGGCAGAGTTTTTGAATAAGAAGCAGGCCAACGAATACGTTGATCGCTACTTCGCCATGAACTTTACCGACAAGACCTTTTCCATGAGCAACTTCAATGTCGATGATGAATGTATAGAGATGGGTGACAAACGCTGCAAGGTATATAGTTTGGTAGATGTGGACTATGCTAATCTACCGGGTATGGTTCGTCCATTCTCCAACATCGAGGTAAACAATACTTCTATGCCTGTTGATTTACTCTCCCACATTGATAGTATTCCTGGAGCCGAAACGGTTATCTATAATCAGATGATATTTATGCCCAACCAAAAGCGCGAATTAGCTCTGTTGGATAAGAAGAAAAACCGCCATTCAAGTATTCCGAATCCATCGAATGAGATGGCCGTGGAAGACATTAAACGTGTACAGGAAGTTATCGCCAGAGAAAGTAAACAGCTTGTCTATACCCACTATAACTTGGTTGTCTGCACCAATATTGATACCGATATACAGAAGTGTACCAACCATCTGGAAAATCAGTTTGGTCGTATGGGCATCCATATCAGCAAACGAGCCTACAACCAGTTGGAGTTGTTTGTGAATTCATTTCCAGGCAACTGCTATGGTATGAGTGAAGATTACGATCGATTCTTGACGTTGAGTGATGCAGCCACCTGTCTTCTCTATAAGGAGAACATCCAACATAGTGAAGATACACCTTTGAAAATCTGCTATACAGACCGTCAAGGTGTACCTGTAGCTATTGACATCACTGGTAAGGAAGGTAGAAACAAGCTCACCGACAACTCGAACTTCTTCTGTTTAGGGCCTTCTGGAAGCGGTAAGTCCTTTCACATGAACAGCGTAGTGCGCCAGCTTTGGGAGCAGAATACCGATGTGGTTATGGTCGATACAGGTAACTCTTACGAAGGATTATGCGAGTATGTAGGTGGTAAGTATATCAGCTATACCGAGGAAAAGCCGATTACCATGAACCCATTCCGTATTAAGCGTGAAGAACTTAATGTGGAGAAGACCGGATTCTTGAAGAATCTTATCCTGCTTATCTGGAAAGGTTCACAGGCTACCATTACAAAGACCGAAGACCGACTGATAGACCAAGTCATCACAGAATACTATGATGTATTCTTCAATGGATTCAATGGCTTCACTCCACCACAACGTGAAGATTTGAAGCAAAGTCTGTTGGTCGATGACAGAAGTAACAACAGAGGCACTAAGGAAACAGAGGAAGAACGAGATGAAAGAATTCAACGAGAGATAGATTCCATTGAGGCAAGACGCAAGGAACTCAAAGTCGAAACCCTTTCGTTCAATACCTTCTATGAATACTCTGTTCAGCGAATACCTGACATCTGCCATGAGAATAACCTTTCGGGGGTGGATATCTCGACCTATCGCTACATGATGAAAGACTTCTATCGAGGCGGTAATCATGACAAGACACTGAATGAAGATATGGACGGCTCACTGTTCGATGAAACTTTCATTGTCTTCGAAATTGATGCCATTAAGGATGATCCATTGCTCTTCCCGATTGTAACGCTCATCATTATGGACGTGTTCCTACAAAAAATGCGTATCAAGAAAAACCGCAAGGTGTTGGTTATCGAGGAAGCATGGAAAGCTATTGCCAGTCCGCTGATGGCTGAGTATATCAAGTACCTCTATAAGACAGCCCGTAAGTTCTGGGCATCTGTAGGTGTGGTTACTCAGGAGATTCAGGACATCATCGGTAGTCCTGTAGTCAAGGAAGCCATTATCAATAACTCAGATGTGGTGATGCTACTTGACCAGAGTAAGTTCAAGGAACGATTTGACAATATCAAGGCTATCCTTGGATTGACCGATGTGGACTGCAAGAAAATCTTCACCATCAACCGACTGGAGAACAAGGCTGGCAGAAGTTTCTTCCGTGAAGTGTTCATTCGTCGAGGAACCACCAGTGGCGTATTCGGTGTAGAAGAACCGAGAGAATGTTATATGACCTACACCACCGAGAGAGCAGAGAAAGAAGCTTTGAAACTCTACAAGAAAGAACTTCATTGTTCGCATCAGCAGGCCATTGAAGCCTACTGTAAAGACTGGAATCTTTCAGGTATTGACAAGTCTTTGGCATTTGCGCAAAAGGTAAACAGTGAAGGTAAAGTATTGAACCTTACCCAAAATAGTAACATAGTATAAACGTATAATAGTTGATTAGTCATATAGTAGTAACTTATAAACGTAAAATAGTAATGCATAGATTCCTACTCATACTAATAGTTTTGACGGTTGGCATACAGCATATGTCAGCCCAATACTATCGTATCAACTACGATACTAAAACCATTGCTGCCATGTCTGGAGCATATGGAACTGAAGCTGCCGCTGAATCCTATTACAACAATCAGGTACAGGATATCTTGAAGCATTACGAAACAGCCGGTGCAGCGGTTACAGGCATCTATTCTTCCAAGTACATGGATAGAAAAGCACTCACTACTTTGGGTCTGTGGGCATCTGCCGAAGAGAACTATTACTATCGGAGAATCTACAATATGGTATCGTCTAAAATCATGCCGAAGATATGGACGGTATCAGGATTGATGTTGAAGAAGCCTGCCAACGCAATGTACTGGGGAAGCTACCTGATGAAGACTTGCAATGATACCAAGAATCTTTGTATGCAGTTTGAATCGGTCGTTACCAACAGCCGTTTGTCTTTCAAGGATATTGTATTTCTGGAGTTGACCCCGGAGATGCAAGCCATCTTTGATTTAACAAAGGCTGGTATGGATTGGAAAGGATTCATTGACAACCTAAGCAATGTAAGTGGGAACTTCACAAAGGAGAATCTTGCCAATGATATAGACCAACTCTACAATACTGGGGTAAATCTGATTAGCTCCGGTGCCAGCAATGCCGAAGGTTCTATTATCGGTAATAACTCCTTCAATGGAAATGTAACCAGTAGAGCTACGGCTATCTTCAATATAGCAAAGAACTCTTATGGAATGTTCAACAATCTGGAGAACAATCTTGGCGGAACACTCATAGGACTTATGGGTGGCCAGGCAGATGTAAACAAACTGTTCAATGTGGCAAACTATAATATGACATCTTGGTTAACCGACTACGACCAAGAATCCTTGGGAAGATATTACACTCAACGTTGGTATATCTATCGCAGAGATGCCGGTTCTGTGGTTCTCTGTGATTATAATCCACCAACAGGTAAGGATGATATTATCAGTGGCCCTCATTGGACTCGCTTCAATACAACGGATGCCAATTTCTATCCCAATTCCACCCAGTCAGAACAGATTCTTCGTAATTCTGAGAATTATGCAGGATGGTCAAGAACAAAAGTGGCACAGTTGAACAATTCAAATGACGGCTGTTACTATTACATGGATTACTGGAGAAGTGCCTATATCATCACGACCAATAATAAGCAGAGTAAGAAGGCCTATGCCTATTCCATAAAAGTAACCAAAAGTTGGGATAATGTAGAAGAAGCCTACGAGGAATACTTCGATTCTTACTCAATGGACTTGAACACATTCAGAGCTCAATTGAATGTCAAGCTCTCTGAGTTGAATGATAACGAAGAAGGTTATACCTACTATATAGGGTACGATGCAAAGAACTACTATCAGGCATCTGATGCAGCCAAGTTAAAAGGTTGTGAAAATGTTATCATATCAGTAACCTGTACCGATGGCGTATCATTAGGGGAAGGTACTACCCAGTACAAATGTCGTACTTGTGGAGGTTCGCTGAATGCCCACACCAAGGAATGTGTGATGAAAACCACTCTTTCAGGGAATGATCAACTCGATACTTCCGAGTTGGATGAAATGGAAGCGGACGCAAAAAGACATGCTGCTCTGCTCCAGTCTCAGATTGATGCACTTGAAAAAGAAAATTCATCCCTTATCAAACAGATAGCCAGCTCTTCAATAGAACAGGCTGCTGCATTGAGACAGAAGTATAATGCCAACAAAGCCAAGATTAATGAGCTTCAAGCTGAATTGAATACATGGAACAAGAAGTTGGAAGATATAGCACAGGCAAAGGCAGAGGCCAATGAAGACAATGCCGTACAAACCGATGACTATTACCGAATCCCTGCAATTATGCAGGATTGCAAGAATGCCTACAACCTCACATGGCAAGGTGATGGTTGGTGGGAAGGTTACACCTATTATCGTAAGGCAACCATGCCAAACATAAAGGGAATTGTCACTTTCTCAGCAACTGTAACCATCGCTCGCAAACCCAAGTATTTCTTAGGTATAAAGATTCATAGAGCCATCATTCAGATTTCATGGAAACTTACCTCAGAATATACAGATACACAAGTGGTTGATATCCTCGAACTAAATCCTGACGATGATGAGAGAAAGAAGGTGCAGCTTGTCAACAATCGAGTTTCAGAGATTGCACGCCAATATCCAAACTGCAAAGTGAGTACGGAATATATCAAATCCAAACCTGCTGATACCGATGATACAGAAGATACCTATCATCTGCTTTGGTCATCAGACCGATTGGAAGTGGCTCGTGAGATTGACAGCCGTTTGACAAAAATCTATTCCGACTTGGTGAGCCTTGAAAAGATGATGTATTACCGACTGAATATTACGGATGTGTGGAATCGTATAGGTCCAACTATAAATGATGAACAAGGCAGACATCAAACAATCTTGGAGGAAAGCCATGAGCGATGGATGAACAATGCCTTAGAAGCAGTCAAGTCTGGCGGAAATGAACGCTCCAAACAAAGGGAAAGTAAACCTGCTGGTCAAATGACAGAACCTGAGCCGTCGCCGGCTATTAAATCAGAGGAGGAACCAGAACATGAATAGACTATTCGGATTCGTATTGATTGTGCTTCTATCCCTACCATTCGTGGTTAGAGCACAAAGTGATCCAGCTGCATTGGAAGCTTATATCAATGACCATAAACAGGTACGCAGTCTATTGTTGGCACGCTCAACATTGGAACTGAGTAACCAGTTACTACACGACTATAGCAAGACGGCTGCTGTTGAATATAAAGAACTGAACGTAGAACTGGATAAATACACCAGAGCGTTCGATGTGATTGATGTACTCTATCAATCTCTTCGCACCTCGATGAATATGTATGATACCTATAACAATGTCTCTGATAGAATCAGTGACTATAAGAATCTGTTGGAGGATTACAACGAGAATGTCATAAAGAGAGGGAAAATCAGGATGATAGATACTCTGATTATCAGTGTCAACAAGAAAATGTTGGAAAGAGTTTATAAAGATGGTAAAGAGCTTTACAAGTCTGTCTCAGATTTGGTCTTGTATGCAACAGGTGCAGCAGCTTGTTCAACCAACGACTTGATGCTGATAATGGCATCCATCAACATGTCATTGGACAACATTGAAATCACTTTGAACAGAACCTACTTCGAGACATGGAGATTCATACAACTCCGTATGGGTTACTGGAAAGAAGCTACAAATATAAACAGGTCAAAACTGGAAATCACCAATGATGCTTTAGTTCGTTGGAAAAGATCAAGTCATGACGCCTTAATAAAGAAAAAATGAAGAAACTATTTGGACTTATCGGACTAAGCTGTATCGCTCTGACCTCTCAAGCTCAGAGTGTCAGCTACAGCCATGATGCATCAAAGATGAATCAGGTTACTGTTATGGAGATTGGTTCTGGTACGCTAACTCCCGAATACTATTATTGGCTATTCCATAATAGTTATAAGAAGACAGCCAATGCCAAAAACAAGTTGGAATATAGAACACTCTCTGGACTGAATGCTTACAACCAAGTAGAGATGGCAGAATCTCTTGATTCAGCTATGGTAAAACGAGCAAAGATAGAAGCCTTAAATATTGCAGACCGTCAAGGAGGTGCATTAGACATCGCTTGGAAAGTGGAAGGTGAGAAAATCACAAACAAGCTTGAAGACTATAAGAAAAATATAGATCGCATTTTGGATGCAGGTGGTTCACCTGATAATCAGGAACGATGGAAGGACTATTATAATATGTATAAGTGCGCCATCAAAGCCACACAAGATGCTTACATGCCCAATGCGCAACGTAAAAAAGAGTACCTGCGTATCTATGCAGATATATGCAGACAAAATGAGACTTTGGTAAAGTACGTCGTCAGACTGTACAATGCCAACCAAACGAATGAACTACTATCAGGCACTTATAACAAGCCTAATAGAGTTGCAGCCATTGCCGCTTCCGCTTTGAACCGATGGAGAGAAGCTGGTTGGAGTACAAGTGTAAATGGCAACAAAGAATAATGGAAGGGAAAATATTAACACAAAAATAAATATACAAACATGAAAGAAACAAATCAATTTCAGATTTTCAATCACCCACAGTTCGGTGAAATGACCACCATTCAGTGTAATGATGGTAAGGTGTTGTTCAAGGCCAATGACGTGGCAAAAGCACTTGGTTATAGTAATCCTCAAAAAGCAATCAGAGAGCATTGTAAGGGGGTGAACGTTTTAGGCACCCCCTCTGAAAATCAGTGCGGTACGGTAGTTTTACAGCCAACGAAGTATATTTCGGAAAGTGACATCTACCGATTAGTTATGCGTAGTAAGCTACCAGCAGCTGAGAAGTTTCAAGACTGGGTTGTCGAGGAAGTTTTGCTATCAATCCGAAAGAATGGTGCCTACTTGACTGAAAAGACTATTGAGCGAGCATTGAATGAACCTGACTTCTTGATTGAGTTGGCAACAAACCTCAAAAAGGAGAAACAGGCTCGTGAGCTTGCCGAGGAACGTAACGAAGTCCAAAAGGATATTATCGAGGGACAGGAAAAAGCCATTCGTGTATTGGAAGTCCGTCAGTCGTTCGTTGATTACATCATGTCCACTCCGTCTTGCGTATGCACCACTCAGATTGCGAAGGAATATGGTTTGTCTGCTGTAAAGCTCAACAAGTTCCTTCATGATAAAAAGATTCAGTATTGCGTGAATGGTCAGTGGCTACTTTATGCCGATTATCAGAGCAAGGGATATATGAAGAGCGTACACGTAAGATTGGATAACAATACCTTACGTGAACATTCTCAGTGGACACAGAAAGGCCGTCTCTTCCTCTATGAATTTCTAAAGAAGTACGGTATTATTCCTGTGATGGAACAAGAAAACAGACTTCGTGAACTTAATTTCGATAACTACTAAAAGAATATTGAAATGGATGAGCAAAAACTACAAGTAGTGAACCATCCTCTCTTTGGTGAAATTCAAGTTTCCCAAAGTGAGAATGGCAACGCTCTTTACAGAGCTGCAACAGTTGCAGAACGTATTGGCATTTCTGATTATAAATCTTATGTGGGCAAATCCATCAAATCCTATTCCATTAAAATTCCAAAGGTGAATGGATTGGGTTACACCACGAAGATGCCTATCAAATTTATAGACGAAGATGGTATTCGTTCTATGCTTCTGATTGTATGCGAACAGAAAATTCATCATGCGATGAAGAACTATAAGACACAATTGACAAAACTATAACACAAATGTATGGCTGACAATATCCTAAGCGATTTCGGTATCAATATCCTTGAAGAAGAGATAGATGATGTCATTTTTCAAACGAATGAATTCCTCTGTGATGCCACCTTTACAGGTCAACAAGGGCCATTTTGGTGGATTCTCCAGATGTGTATGGCATTGGCTGCGCTCTTCTCTTTGATAGTAGCAGCACAATTGACCTACAAGATGATGGTCAAGCACGAGCCTCTGGACGTTATGAAAATGCTAAAGCCTTTGGCTGTGGCCGTCATCATGTGCTGGTGGTATCCTCCTGCTGATACTGGCATTACAAATAGTAATAGCAGTTGGTGCTTTTTGGACTTCCTGTCCTATATACCAAACTGTATCGGTAGCTATACCCATGACCTTTATGAAGCCGAATCCACTCAGATTAGTGAAAAGTTTACCGAAGTCCAGGAGTTGATTCATACACGCGATACCATCTATAGTGGATTACAGGCAAAAGCTGACGTTGCAAATAAAGGTTCTAAAGACCCGAATGTGGCAGAAGCAACGATGGAACAAGCTGGAGTATCGGAAGTAACAAAGATGGAGGAAGAATCTAGTCAAATGTGGTTCACCTCATTAACCTCTGGTGCTATTATCTGTCTTGATAAAATAGTGATGACTTTGGCCTTGATTGTATATCGCATAGGCTGGTGGGCGACGATTTATGTGCAACAAATCTTACTTGGAATGCTGACGATATTCGGGCCAATCCAATGGGCTTTCAGTCTTTTGCCAAAATGGGAAGGCGCATGGGCGAAGTGGATAACACGTTATCTGACTGTGCATTTCTATGGTGCAATGCTCTATTTCGTAGGCTTCTATGTGCTATTGCTATTTGATATTGTCCTGAGTATTCAAGTCGAGAACCTCACAGCAATCACAGAATCCACAACATCCATGGTTGGATACCTTAAGAATTCATTCTTCTCGGCAGGTTATCTAATGGCCGCAAGTATAGTCGCATTGAAATGTCTGAACCTTGTACCGGACTTGGCTTCGTGGATGATTCCTGAAGGTGACACAGCATTCTCTACCCGTAACTTTGGTGAAGGTGTAGCTCAACAGGCAAAAACAACGGCTACCGGTGCAATCGGTAATTTCATGAAATAACAATTCAAACACAAACACAATGGTAATAAAGAACCTCGAAAATAAGATCAGACTAGTCACAATCATCTGTGGCTTCTTCCTGTTGGGGTGTATCATCATCAGCGTATCGTCAATCTGGACTGCCAAGTCAATGGTGAATGACGCCCAACAAAAGATTTATGTTTTGGACAGCAATGTTCCAATCCTTGTACAACGAACAACGATGGAAGAAACCCTCGATGTGGAAGCAAGAAGCCACATTGAAATGTTCCACCATTTCTTCTTTACACTTGCACCTGATGACAAGTACATCAAATATACGATGAATAAAGCCATGTATCTCGTAGATGAAACTGGTTTAGCACAGTATAATACCCTGAAAGAAAAGGGATTTTACAACAATATCATGGGCACAAGTGCGGTATTCAGCATCTTCTGTGACAGTATTAAACTGGATGAGAAGAAAATGGAATTCACATACTATGGTCGCCAACGAATCGAACGCAGGACTAATATCCTGACCCGTGAATTGGTAACAGCCGGTAAGTTGAAACGAGTTCCAAGAACGGACAACAACCCTCATGGACTCTTGATTGTGAACTGGAGAACGCTTCTCAATAAGGATATCGAACAGAAAACCAAAGTAAACTACTAATCTATGGGCTGGAAGAAATTGATATTCGGGGAAAAGATGCCTGATAAGGATGACCCTAAGTACAAAGAACGTTATGAAAAGGAAGTTGAGACCGGTAAGAAGTTTGCCAGAATCACGAGAATTGACAAAGCGGCTGCTTGGTTGCAACGCTTTGCCAATGAACACAGGAAGCTGTTTCTCGCCATTGTATTTGGCATCGTCATCTGCTGCTTTACCTTCAATATCTATCGTATAGCATTGGTTTGTAATGCTTCAAGCCAACAGAAACAAACCACAGCTACCCAAAGACAAGAAAAAGCTTTGGATAAGCTGCATGGCAAAGACCGTAAGATTAAGGAACTTGAAATGAAATATGAGAAGCTCTTGAAAGAAAAGGCAGAACGAGAGAACGTAATAAGTACAAACAACAAATCAAACACAAGTAACAATGAATCTCAAAAACATTAACTGGAAACAGCCGAAGTATGTGCTTCCTGCTATCCTCTATCCGTTGTTGATGGGTTGTGGCTACTTTATCATAGACATCTTTGATACAAAATTAGCTGAAACACCTACCAATATGCAGACAACCGAATATCTGAACCCTGACTTACCCAAGGCACAGATTACGAATGATGGTATCGGTGGTAAGTATGACAATATGCAGAAATCCTTTGGCAGAATCCAGGACTTCTCAGCTGTCGAAAATATAGAAAGAGATGATGACGAAAAGCAGACCGAAGAATATGACTCTAAATACACACAAGAAGATATTGCACTCCTGGACGCAGACGCAGCCCAAAGGACTGAGGAAATGGAAAACGCCAGCCTCATGCAAGAGAGATTGCGTCAAAGTGCCGAAAAAGGTAAAGGCATGATGAATGACAGTTCAAGTATCAATCTGACTGAAGCTGACAGACTGGCCAGAAGCAAACAACGTGAACAGGAAGTCATGGATGAGTTGAACAAGGCATTGGCAGAAGCTCGTTTGAAAGGACGAAAAGGGCTGAACGAAGTTCCTGTTGAGCCAAAAGATACCATGACTACAGGCACGCAGTTGAAAGGAAAAATAGAAATCACTCAAAAAGGTGTATCAGAATTGGATGATGATTCCAAGTCACAAGCCGTAGTCAAGAAGGTTAAGACAACATCGGACTATTTCAATACGCTTGCCGAGAATGAAAAAGAGCCCCATTTGATAAAAGCCATCATTGATGAGAATATCAAGGCGGTGGATGGATCCAGAGTCCGACTTCGCCTGTTGGACGATGTGGAAATCAATGAGACTATCGTTAAGAAAGGTTCCTATATCTATGCTATTATGAGTGGCTTTGGCAGTCAGCGAGTGAAAGGTAACATCAACAGCCTGATGGTTGGCGATGAATTGGTCAAGGTAAGTCTGTCCGTCTATGATACCGATGGTTTGGAAGGCCTATATGTTCCAAGCAGTTCTTTTAGAGAAACCAGTAAGGATGTAGCTTCCAGTGCCATGAACGGAAATATGTCCATGAATAATGGCAATCAAGGCAGCAGCTTTACCCAATGGGGAATGCAGGCTGTACAAAATGCCTATACCAGAACCAGCAACGCTATCAGTAAAGCCATCAAGAAAAACAGTGTCAAACTAAAATACGGATCGTTTGTGTATCTCGTAAACGGTCGTGAGAAAAAAGATAAGTAACAATCAGAAAATCAAGAAAAATGAATATACGAAAGATGTTTGCCGCCATTGCGGTATTTGCAGCCTCTATCCAAGGAGTTTTTGCCCAGCAGACCTACGAAGAGATGGAACGTCTCACGGTCAATGAACAAGTAACCACCGTTATCACCGCAACTGAACCTATCCACTTTGTGGATATTTCTACGGATAAGATTGCTGGAGACCAACCCATCAACAATACCATTCGGTTGAAGCCCAAGGAAGGAGCTCATGAAGATGGAGAAGTTTTGGCTATTGTAACTATTGTAACTGAACGCTATCGCACCCAGTATGCTTTGCTCTATACAACTCGTTTACAGGAAGCAGTAACAGACAAAGTCGTTCAACGTATGGAACAAACGGCTTACCATAACCCTGCTGTCAGTCTTTCTACCGAGGATATGTACCATATCGCCCGTAACATTTGGTCATCACCGGCCAAGTGGCGTGATGTAAAGACAAAGAAGCATCGTATGGAGATGCGACTGAACAACATCTATGCTGTAGGTGATTATTTCTTCATTGATTATAGCGTTGAGAATAAAACCAACATTCGCTTTGACATTGATGAGATTCGATTGAAACTCGCCGATAAGAAAATATCGAAAGCGACTAACAATCAAGTCATAGAGCTTACTCCAGAAATGCAGTTAGAACAGACCCAGTCGTTCAAATATGGTTATAGAAATATCATTGTCGTAAAGAAGCTGACCTTCCCGAATGATAAGATTCTGACCATAGAGATGAGTGAAAAGCAGATTTCAGGACGCACCATCAGTCTTAACATTGACTATGAAGATGTGTTGTGTGCCGATAGTTTCAACAAAGTATTATTGGAGGAAGAGTAAATGAAGAAGTTTGTTTTAGCCTTGGTTGCAGTCATCAGTATGGCGACAACCGCCTTTGCTCAGAACAACAACCATATATCTTTAGGTATAGGCTTGCTCTATGAAAATAGTGCCGACGTGACGCTAAGCTACGAGCATGAAACCAAGTATCATAATGCCTGGGAATACTTTGCAAACGGCTGTATCAAGTGGAAAGAATGTGAATCATGCGGTCATATCTGTCCCGAATCTTTTTGGAGAAACTACCGTACATGGGGTTTGGGTGTAGCTTATAAACCCTGTGTGACCAGAACAAGGAACAGTCATGGCAATCTGCGTATTGGAGCTTCAGCTGGATCTGACACGAATGATTTCTTAGGCGGAATCCATGTCGGTTATGAACAAAACTATTCATTGAAAGGTGGATGGAAACTCTACTGGCAGGTAAAGAGTGATTGTCTTATTAAAGGGCAAGACTTGTTCCGTACAGGCATTGTCATCGGTGTAAAACTACCATGTGGAAATTAAATCAGAAAGAAATGAAGAAGCAAATTAAAAACATAGCAACTTGTTGTTTGGCAGCAATAGGTATTCTGCTCAGTTCCTGTGACGCCCACAAGGATTTTCCCGATACAGCCATGAAAGTCGGACATATCTTGTGTACCGATGGTAACGTACATTCTCTTGAAGAAGTAAAAGCCAAAAAGAAAGAACCCATTGCGGTGGTCTTTTACATCAATCAGAAAGAAGACGTTGAAGGAAATGGTTATGCCGTGTACCTGAAAGATGTTAATCCAACTTCGTTCGCTGATAGTCTAGGTATCATTCAAGGTACTTCGACCAGTCTGACAGCTTTGGATGGCAATGCCAACACCTACAGTATCTATAGTACCAAAGACACCTCTTCACCTTTGGCTGAAGAAGTCTTTCAGCTATGGCGATATGGGCAAAGTGCCTATGTGCCATCTGTTGCTCAGATGAGATTACTCTACTCAATGAAGAGTGTCATCAATCCCTATATCATTGCATGTGGTGGCATACTATTGCCTGATGAAGCTGAAGAATGTTGGTATTGGACATCTACGGAAGTAAAAGGACAAGCCAGCGTCAAAGCATGGCTCTATTCATTGGAAAGCGGTGGTATGTTGGAGACGCCCAAGATTCAAGCCCACAAAGCAAGACCTATTGTAACACTAAACAACTAATTAAAAATGAGAAAGAAAAATATGATGATTTTTATCCTGTTTCTATTGTTGGCAGCCTTTATTACAGCTGTCATCTGTTATCCACATGAAACGGCCGTCTTTACCATTATTGCAACCATGGTATTTTCAACCATCTTCTTGGTGGGTAGCATTATCAACTGCTATGAAAAACCAAGCAAATCGAATATTCACATCAATAAAAAGGTGGAAATAGATGGAAATGAATACTATATCATGACTTCTGAATACAAAACTGCGATGGATAGTTTACTCAATTATAATCAGAAACTCATTGATTGTAATCTGAGTTTGAAAAGTCAGCTCGATACGATTTATAGTAGTAATACAGAATTTAAAAACATGGTAGCTAATATGACTAAACGGCAAGAAAAGCAAATTGAAGAACAGCAAGTAAGAGAGAAAGCATATCTCCGTCAAATTGAAGAGTTGAAGACCGTGAACGCTGAATTGCGAGAGCTCCTGAATGAGAAAGAGCAGCAGGATACCATACTTCCTCCTGTGTTGGTTTATGAGGATGAGATTCCTGTAGATGTTGATTCTACAAAAACGATTCTCCAAGACAAAGACTCAATGGAAGGATGGATTGAATACAAACTTCTTGGTAGCAATCTTTACCAAACAGGACTGTCGCTCAATACCGTAGAGATTTTGCAGAATGTAGGCATTGTGAAGGTTGGTGAGCTTATCAGCCATACAAAAATGCAGATTGCCAGCATGAACGGCATCGGTGAACAAAAGCTGAAAAAGATTGGAGACTTCTTAGCCAATATAAAGCTAAACTATGGCACAGAGGTTAAGGAGCTAAATGGCAAATGGTACATAAAAGCAGTAACAGAGTAATAGAAAAATAACACGATTAATATGGCAATGGAAGAAAGCAAAGAGTTACAGACCGCCTATAAGATATTCAGATCACTCATCTATGTTTCCTTGGTATTGGAGTTCTTCATGTATGCCATCGACCCGGCAATGTTGGATCACTGGAACGGAATTGTCTGTGACATTCATGACAGAATGAAAAGGTGGCTCATCTACAACGACAACAATCTGGTGTATAGCAAGGTGGCTACATTCCTATTGGTCTGCATAACCTGCATAGGTACCCGAAACAAGAAACATCTGGAGTTCAATGCCCGCAACCAAGTATTGTACCCTTTAGTATCAGGTGTTCTTCTGATTGCTGGTTCTGTTATTCTCTATAATATGGGACATGGCGAAGGTGATGGAATGATGGCAAGCCGTCTGTATGGCATCCGTTTGAACGTCATCTTCTATATGATACTAACCATCATCGGCACTATATTGGTGCATGTAGCCTTAGACAATATCAGCAAGTTCTTGAAGGAAGGCTTACTAAAAGACCGATTCAATCTGGAGAATGAGAGCTTTGAGCAATGTGATAAGCTTGTGGAAAACAAATACTCAGTGAATATCCCTATGCGCTATTACTATAAAGGTAAGTTCCGCAAAGGATGGGCTAATATCACAAATCCTTTCCGTGGTTGTTGGGTAGTTGGTACTCCTGGTTCCGGTAAGACATTCTCAATTATTGAGCCATACATCCGTCAGCACTCTGCAAAGGGCTTTTCAATGGTAGTCTATGATTACAAATTCCCTACCTTAGCACAGAAGCTTTATTATCATTACAAGATCAATCAGAAGCAGGGCAAAACACCCAAAGGCTGTAAGTTCAATATCATCAACTTCGTTGATGTAGAATATAGCCGACGAGTGAATCCTATTCAAAAGAAATATATTCAGAACTTGGCAGCAGCCAGTGAAACCGCTGAAACATTGCTTGAATCCCTGCAAAAAGGAAAGAAAGAAGGCGGTGGTGGTAGCGACCAGTTCTTCCAAACTTCTGCCATCAACTTCTTGGCAGCTTGCATCTACTACTTTGTGAACTATGAGCGAGAGCCCTACGATAAAGATGGTAATAAACTCTATGCAGAGAAAGCGCAAGACAAGGATACCAAGTTCTGGCGACCAACAGGTGTTGTGCGTGACAAAAAAAACGGTGAAATTGTTGAGCCTGCTTATTGGTTGGGCAAATATTCCGATATGCCTCACATCTTATCGTTTTTGAATGAAAGCTACCAGACTATCTTCGAGGTACTTGAAACAGATAACGAGGTAGCCCCATTACTTGGCCCTTTTCAGACTGCATTGAAGAACAAAGCTATGGAGCAATTGGAGGGTATGATTGGTACATTGCGTGTATATACCAGCCGTTTAGCAACAAAAGAATCGTATTGGGTATTCCATAAAGACGGTGATGATTTCGACTTGAAGGTAAGTGATCCAAAGAATCCAAGCTACCTGTTGATTGCGAATGACCCCGAAATGGAATCAATCATCGGTGCATTGAATGCCTTGATTTTGAACCGTCTCGTTACTCGTGTGAATACCGGTCAAGGTAAAAACATCCCTGTAAGCATCATTGTGGATGAGTTGCCAACCCTTTATTTCCATAAGATTGACCGATTGATTGGTACAGCCCGAAGCAACAAAGTTTCTGTAGCATTAGGCTTTCAGGAACTTCCTCAGTTGGAAGCCGATTATGGGAAGGTGGGTATGCAGAAGATTATCACTACCGTTGGTAATGTAGTCTCAGGTTCAGCAAGAAGCAAAGAAACCTTGGAATGGCTATCCAATGACATATTCGGTAAGGTTGTTCAGCTAAAGAAAGGTGTTACCATAGATAGAGATAAGACCAGCATCAATCTGAATGAGAACCTCGACAACTTGGTGCCTGCCTCAAAAATCAGTGATATGGCCACTGGATGGATTTGCGGCCAGACAGCTCGTGACTTTGTAAAGACCAAGACTGGCATGAGAGACAATATGAATATTCAGGAATCCGAAGAGTTTAAGACAAGCAAGTTCTTCTGCAAAACAGACTTCGATATGGAAGAAATCAAGAAAGAGGAAGATGATTATGCCAATTATCCATTGCCCAAATTCTATGTTTTCAAGTCTAAAGAAGAGAAAGAACGCATACTTTATAAGAACTTCATCACCGTAGGACAAGAGGTCAAGGACATGATAGCTGATGTTCAACGCAAGAAAAAAGGAGTCTAAATACCCCATGTTGTCAAGCGATTCTAAAAATACGAGGATGGAATATGAAACTCATATATTATCCTCGTATTTGTATGTTAAGATGAAATATTTGTTAGTATAAACCCATTCGAAAATGGATTAATATTGAAGTTAAATACTTACCATTTGAGCTATTTGTAACGTGTAATAGTCTTTAAATCATTTTGTTATCTCACTAAAAATGAGTATATTTGCATATAAAATCAATGCAAATAATATGGACGGATTAATACTTATCATACTTGGAATCTACATCTTTTCTAAGATGTTTGGTGGTGGCGATAAAAAGAAAAAGAGACATAAAAGAAAATCAACCTTCTGGGGTGATACTTCTACGTACTCTGATTATGACGCATGGAATAGATCGCATGGGTCGGATAATAAATTGTTCTGATTGCACTATACGACAATGGACTTCAGCTGTGCCAAACATTCAGCCTGAGTTTCCTTTACGTAATCCAGCAAGATTGAAGGATTGACGTACTTTCCTTTATACTTGCAGGTCAAATGAAGATGTTCACCAGTACTACGCCCTGTAGAACCTGATATACCGACAACATCACCTGCATTCACACTGTCACCTTTCCGAACCAATGCTTTGGAGAAATGGCAATAAGAAACTGTATAGTTACCATATTCAAGAACTACATAATTCCCCGAACGCTTATCTTTGCCGACTCTCTTCACTTTACCCTGCATCATACTATAGACTTCATCGTCTTTTGCTTGTAAGTCAACTCCATTATGCTTGGTTGGCTTTCCTGAGAATGGGTCTTTACGAACACCATAGTTGGAATTCAAACGTATCTTCTTCAAAGGATAAGACACACTGATGTATTGAGCTATCAACTGCTCACGAACTCCATCTTTGTCAGACACAACATTACAAACTTCCCTCTCATTAGAGGGTTCAACAATATCAGTAGCCAATTTACCACCAGGTACTTCGGTTACTGTTTCTATTTTATAAAGATTTGAGCCATTGCTCACCGTATGAAACTGAGCCTTGCAAAGTGAACACTGTAAGGCCAGTATAAAAAAGGATACTTTCGCTTTCATACCTGCAAAAGTACCCTCTCTTTGCCATCAAATCTTGATATCATGTAACTATCAGCAAAAAATAGCCAGATTTAAACATCCATTAAGCCATCAAATTCAGTTTTCATACTCAAAACGAGGCTATCAGCAGTATTTTAATCTCTATCTACTTTGAAAAGCAACAATTTACTAATGCATTCATTCAAAAGAGATACCCAAACAGAAGTTTTGAGTATGATTATGAAGTATAATAATTCTGTTTCGATTAATTATTCTGAAAACTAAGCCTGTTCTGATTCACTAAATCGTTAACAACAATTTACCACTATAAATTTGTGCCCAGATTATAACGTAAACACAAAAATATATGAGTGAAACAACATTTTCAGAACAGGAGATGCCCTATGGGATTCTCCAACAGTTTGGTTTAACCGAAGAAATGATTACAGACCTGCCGGAACATGCCTTGAAAGGAATCTTTGCTGGCAGACGTTCGCCTGTATTGCCAGTTAAAGTGACCAATGACCAAGGGGAAGTCATTACTTGCCGTACTCGCTTCTGTCTGATGAGAAACGAAGAGGATAAGGTGGATGTCATCTTCATTCCTCAGTTAATCGAAACCGACTTATCCCAGTTCCCAGAAGACAAGCAGAAACTTTTGGAAGCTGGCCATGCCATTATTGAACCTATGACCACCTCAGAAGGTCGTGAAGTAATGGCCTTCCATCAGGTAGATTTTGAGACCGGACAGGTACTCTCCGTTCCTACTCCCGTCATCGGACGAAACTTGCAGCTCATCTGCGATCACTTCCATTTGAGCAATGCAGAACTTTCATGCCTTAGCAATGGCAAGCCACTTACAGTGAGTATTGATGATGAACCTGTAACCATGGGAATCGATTTGGATGACCTTACAGGTGTCCGTGTTTCTAAGGGAGATGAACTACAATGGCGTTCACAGCCCAAAAAGGAATGGGAGAAATACAACTTCGGTATTTACGGTTGTTGGACTATGGACGATGATGGCAACCTGGACTATACACCCGAAGAGGAATATACCGATGAGATGTGGAATGAGCTCAACAAGAAGAGCGAATCACGCAAACAACAAGTAACACACAAAATGTAACGACACATGGCAAAAGAGAAATTCTACACTGAAGAAGAACTCGTCGAGAAAATGCAGAACGGCGAGTATGGTTGGCTTGATTATGTCAACCACCATTCAAAGGAGTGGAAAGATGATTACAAAAACTATTGTGAAAGCCGTGGCAAAGCCATCAACCATGACAGTGCAGCCGAGTTCGTGGAATTCAAGCAGGCACAACTGGAGACAGCAATGAAAGATGGTGACGCATAATCATTCCAAAGACTATGTCAATCAGAAAAAATACAAACCCACGTTCGTTAGATCTGCAACCTGAGCTTCAGGACATCCTACTGAGAAATGGTATGCAAGCGCATATCCTTGCCAGTAGCAATGGCTTCCAATTGGTTGTTCAGGGACATGATTCCCCTGTACTCAACTATCCTATCAGCGAGAGGCAGTTGCAGGCATTGACCGACTGGGGAACCAATTCGGCCAACAAAAAAGCCTATAACACATTCACGAATCTTGTAGCCAATGACTTCGATATGCCCAAGAACTTTGTTCATGCACGCAATGCCAATGGACGAGTAGCCATGGGCTTACATGGCTATCGTATTGGTGTAAATGAATATGGTCGAAATCCAATGCCATCTTTCCGTCAAGGCTGGAGAGCTATGGGAATGCATGGCCCTGTTCCATTCTTGGGATGGACACCTCGCCAACAAGATGGTTTTCATCTGAGACGAATCAATGGAGGACTCTATTACCCGGTAGGTGCGCCAATGGTTCCAAATCGTCCTGATGGACGTATGAAACCAGGAGAACTTCAGAGCGGTAGTTACGGCTTTTATTGGAAAGGTCAACAACCCTCTGTAAAACAAGATGTTCTACAAGATTTACAGGCTGTAATCCAACCTATTCAGGCTCGTCCAAGAACTACGCAACCAGCAGAATCTTATAAAGATGTCATTACATCACCTGTCTATTTCACCAATGAGAAATGGCAAGAAGTCTTGACTTCTCATGGTTTGATTATTGACCCGACAACCAAAACATTGACTGTTCAGTCAGCCAGTTCACCTGCCGACCTCCAATATGATTTGAAACCCGAAGAATTAAAGCTTCTAACAAGTAACTCGTTGAAGGAAGTACCGCTTGAACAGAGACTGGAAACCCTTAATGGTATCTTGAAAGAAGACTTTGCAGGTAGTATCACCATGGATGTGCTCAATAGCAAGGAAAGCATCAACATTCCATTGACCGATAAAGCGAAAGCAGAAATCAATCAGCAGTTGGGACTTGACCAAGAACAGCAGCAGGTACAGATGATGGATGACGGACAGAACCAGCTCGTCAATCAAGAACAACAGCAAACCATTCATCCTGAATTAGCCCCATTACAAGAAGGCGGTGTACAGATGAATGGAAACGACTTACAGTATATAGATGAAAACAAAGGATGGTATCGTGAAGGCCGGCATGGTCGTGAAGTATCAGTGGATGAAATTCGTGTCGAGCCTATTACCAATAGACCCACCGAGCAAACCACAAATAAAGAAAAGGAAAGCCAACAGACCGAGAGGAAATATCGCATGACCGCCATCATTGATGGACAGATCGTCAGCCATGAGATAACGCAAAAGCAGTATGACAAGTTCATGGCCATCGATGACTACCACCGCATGAAACTCTTTTCCAAAGTCTTTCCAGAAGTAGAGATGAAAGGCCGTGGGGATGGTGTGGGCTTGGGGGTAAAAATCGGAGCAGCCTTACTTGCCGGAGCTACTGTCTTGGGAGAACTGGGCAGAGGGTTTCATCACCATGGTTCGGCTCCTGAAATTTACATGGAACACCATCACGGCCCCGAGCCAAGAGCGTATTTCAAGCCTGGGGTAGATACACCGATGGATGTAGCCGCCCGAAACTTTGAAGCAGCAGCAAACACTGAAATGATGCACCGAGAATTGCATCATGGCATGTAATAACAGACGTAACAAACAGATATTGTGCAGATACTACTTTAATAGTATTACTACAGATAGTATATACATTTCATAGTATCTGCGTAATTCCACTAAAACTAAAATAGAACATGAGAGCAAAAACAGCTTATTGGTTTGAGGTGACAGTGTGCTATCTCAAACAGATGGAAGACGGCACCGAAAAGAAGGCCAATGAAATATACACCACAGATGCCATGAGCTTTGGAGAAGCCGAAAGCAGAGCTTTGAAAGAACTTAAAACTCGAGTACGTGGTGGTATCGAAATCAAGAATATCAATCCTGCACCTTATAAAGAAGTCTTCTTCAGCGATGATGAAGAGGATGACAAATGGTTCAAGGTAAAGCTGTCCTTTATCACCTTGGATGAAGAGATAGGTTCTGAGAAACGCACGAATGTAACCTATCTGGTACAGGCAGCCAACTTAGAAGTAGCTCTTAGCAATGTGAATACCGTAATGGACAAAAGCATGGAAGAATTTACCATGGCCAACATTGCTGAAACCAAAGTCATGGAAGTATTCGAACACTAAACGCAAAGCCTATGGCAGAATTAACCTACGATTATTTTTTGAGTCGCATCAACATACAGGACTTATTGGTAGATGCAGGGTATCAGCTCAACAAGCGTGATGGTTTGCGCTACCCTTCGTATGTCCGTATGGATAGCAATGGCAAACGTGTCCGTGGTGATAAGTTTATCGTCACTGGCAATGGTCTGTGTTGTTTCCAGCCACCAGAACTAAAGAACTATAATGTAATCAGCTTCATCAAGGAGCATCCACATTTGTTCAGTGACTATACACCTGGCATGAATGCAGACAGGTTGGTCAACCTGGTCTGCAATAGACTGCTGAACAATCCGATTCCAGAACGGCCTTCAATCATAGCCGAAAGAGAACGTACCCAACGAGTGTTCAATATCAATGACTATCAGCGACTGGATTTTCGTTTGAACGATTGGGACAGTCAGAAGGCTTTCTATCCCTATTTTAAGTTCAGAGGTATCAACCTTGATACCCAACGTGACTTTCACAACAACTTCTTCATAGCCTTACGTGAAGGAAAGAACGGAAAGCAATATGCCAACCTCTCTTTTCCTATGCAGAAGCCCAATAATCTTGGAACATTTGTGGGACTGGAAGAACGAAGCAGAACCAATGCACAAGGAAAGACCCTCTATAAAGGTATGGCAGCAGGAACCAACGCAACCGAAGGAATGTGGATAGCCAATCTGTCTTGTGAGCCTTTGGAACAAGTCAAACATGTTTATTGGTTTGAGAGTGCATTTGATGCAATGGCTTTCTATCAATTGAAGAAAGAACAACTTGTAGATACTATCGGGGCGTATGAAGATATGCAGAGCGAAGGCTCCTACAAGGAGAACAAAGAGATTCGGGAATTTGAGCAGAAACTGGATGACTTGAAGAATGCCGTGTTTGTGAGTACAGGCGGTAATCCAAGTATTCATCAGTTCAAAGGAATGTTTGCTGAAACGGACAAGGCGAATCACCATTTATGCTTTGACCGTGACATTGCAGGAAGAACCTTTGCAGTCAACTTTGCCTTGGCAAGAGCTGATAAAGCATTCTACTCCCATATCGGCCCACAAGGACAGCTGATTGTTGTAGATGCAAAAAATGCAGATAACCGACATGAGGTTGATATCAATGAATTTCGTTTTGACAATGTATTGAAGGAATTAGGTATTGAGAAACAAAGTCAATGGCACGAGATGTCCGATTACATGTACACCATGCGCCATAAAAATGATATCCATTCAGGTGAGCCTGATTACCTACCACATCATTTGTTGGAAGACTATGCAAAATATGAGACCCTAAGTGAGGAACTGTATTCATCCAAACAAAGCGGTTTGGTATGCAAGGAAGAATTGGATGAGCTCAAGAACGAGGCAAAAGTAGCCTGGACTGTGTTCCATGAAAATCTTGAAAAAGCAGTTGAGGACTATCAAGCCAATGCCGGAAGAACCATCTATAACCCTTGTGATGAAAGCTACAAAGACTGGAATGACCAGTTGTTGGATAAGAAGATGTACTCCAACGAGGACATTATTGAAACGGCCATTGATGGTACTGACGGTGAATACAGAGAGATTAAGGATGACTTCGAGGACAAGCAGAAGAGAGAAAATTCCGAAGAAGACAGCGAAGAACATAAACATCACTTTAGAAGATAAGCCATGACACGACCTCCGATACAACGATACAGAACCATCATTCTGCAACCTCACTGGATGCAGTTTGTCATCAATGAATTGCCTGTGCTCATCGTTACCTCGGCAACTTTCATTGCCGGTGGTATGGATGAAATGCCATTTGCAAACCTGTGCCTGATTCTTGCAGGTGTGTTCGCTATCCGATTGCTCTACACATTCATCTATCTCAGACGTATTGAATGTAGAATCAACGAGGAACAGCTCATCATGGATCATGGGGTGTTTACCCGCAAGAGTGATTATCTGGAGTTGTATCGGATTGTTGACTTCAATGAGCATAGAACACTCATGCAGCAAATCTGTGGACTGAAAACTGTAACCATCTATTCTGGCGATCGCAGTACACCCAAGTTGGATATCATCGGTGTTAAGAATGATTTGGACTTGGTGTCATTGGTCAGAGAAAGAGTTGAACTAAACCGTAGAAGAAAGGGAATCTATGAAATTGCGAATCGATAAAAGGATACTGGCGTTTGGACTGTTATGTTTGTCTGTACTGCCAATAAGAGCTGAATGGGTGGTGATGAATCCAGGAGAATGGTTGGCACTGGCAGAATGTAATGAACTTATCAACAAACAGATTCAGAGCCAGACCAAAGGTCAGACCAGCACATCAATCCTGCAAAACACCATGGCAGCCGAGTATAACAAGATAAAGGAATGGGAAGGTAAATACAGTGGTTATCTGAAAACAGTAAACGGCTACGCTTCCACCCTAAAGGCAGGAACAACCCTCTACCATGACGGTGTACATATTTTCATTACCCTTGGCCAAATGAAAAAAGCCATCGAGAACAATCCGCAAGGTATCGTGGCATCCATATCGATGAACAACCTGTATATCGAGACGGCAACGGAACTGATTTCCGTGTTCACCTTGCTTCGGGAAGGCATCGCAACAGGTGGTGAAATGAATATGCTTACAGGAGCTGAGCGTTCTCAGATACTGTGGGCACTGCAAGACAGACTCTCCTCCTTCAACAAAAAGCTAAGGAAACTCTATCTCAGTGTTCGCTATTACACGATGACCGATGTATGGAACAATGCAACGGCAGGTATGATTGACAGAGACAATTCCGAGGTGGCTGCAATGGCTATGGAACGTTGGCGCAGGTCAGCAAGGGTTGTTTCACAATATTAAGAATGAGCATGAAAAAACTTATGATATTCCTATTCGTATGCACATTGGGGATAAAGGTTGATGCTCAGGTTGACCCGACTCTCTCCGGTATGATTGTCACCTATACCCAAAAAGCAGAGGATGAGCTGAAAGCACAGAAGAGAGCCATGTTGTTGGAAACAACCGGTCATATTTGGCTAAAGGAAGAGGTTGAAGGTACTACGGACATTCAAAAGAAGTTCAACAACTACCTGAACAGCTTTCGTTCGATTGTCACCTATGCCGCAGAAATCTATGGCTTCTATCATGAGATAGACCGCATGGCAGTAAACCTTGGTGAGTTTTCCGACCAGTTGAGCAAGGCACCCAGCAACGCACTGGCTTTAGCCCTTTCTTCCAGACGAAATGCCATCTATAGGGATTTGATTCTAAACAGTGTAGAGATAGTCAATGATATTCGTCAGGTATGTCTGAGCAACAATAAAATGACAGAGAAAGAACGGATGGAAATAGTATTTGCCATACGTCCGAAACTCAAAACCATGAATAAGAAGCTCAAACGACTGACCAGAGCCGTCAAGTACACCTCTATGACTGATATATGGGATGAGATTCATGAAGGAGCAAGAGACCCTGCCGATAAAAAGAAAATAGTGAAAGAAGCGATGGAACGTTGGAAACGCAATGGACATCGTGGATTTTAAAGTAAAACAAAAACAGATAAAAATATGGGAATTTGGAGTTCAATAGCATCAGCAGCCAAGAACCAAGCCGTCAGAAAAGTAGGCCGCTTCGTAACCTATCCGATTGTCCATCCGGGAAGAACACTTCAAGGAGCTGGAGCAGCAACGAAAACGGCTGTTGTAGGTGGCGGCATGGGATACCTTGCATGGGAAAAAATTGCCAATGGAAAACCTGTAGTTCAGTCAACCACTGAGCTGATGGTCGGTGAAGAGACAGCCGAAAAAGTCGGTAATGTAGTATCTGGAACGGTAGATGGTGTTGGAAAGACTGTAAATGCAGCAGGTCAGGTTATCGAGAGTGCCGGTAATATGTTGTCTGGAGCCAATGGCTCTACTGGTGGCCTTGGAAATTTCTTTCAAGGACTATTCAGTGGTAACGGACTGGGCATGATTGGTGATTTCTTCAAGAATATCGGTAATGGAAAAGTCTCAGGACTTGGACTGGCAGGACTGATTGGTGCAGCTTTCTTATGCTTCGGAAGGTTTGGTTGGTTGGGAAAGATTGCCGGTGCCATCTTAGGAATGATGGTTATCGGAAACAATTTCAACATAAACAAGATAATGGGCGGTCAGGCTCAGCAGAATGAAAATCCAGAAAGCCGTTCCGCTTCTCAACAGCCTGAACATAATCCAGTAGCACAAACCGAAGAAGAATCCAGTCCGACATTACGTCGTGGCCGATAAACACTAAAAGAGTACAATATGAAATATACGCAAGACATGAACCTGCTATCCACCAGTGGATACTGTATGCCCTTTGAAGAAAAAGACAGAGATGTTCAGTTAACTCTACGTTATGGAAAGCAGAAACATCCTAAGACAGGAGAATCCTTTTTTCATCATGGGATTGACTTTAAGACCAACAACTACTTTTTGGCTGCCGTAGCCGATGGAGTGGTTTCAGGAATCGGTATAGACAGAAAGCAATATGGGCTATATGTAGTCATCAAATACAGCAAATATGAAGTGACCTATTCTCACATGAGCAATGTGTTCATGCAGTTCGGGCAACAAGTCAAAGCTGGACTGGCCGTAGGTGTCAGTTCGGATCTGCTTCACATGGAAGTGAAATACGATGGTGAAGAAATTGACCCTGTAGAGTTTATCACCATGCTCTATGGAAATGCCAAGACATGGTCTGAGAAAGGAAAGGCGCAACCAGAGTTTGTCGCCATCGATATGGACGTACATACCGATTATGACAACGACAAGGATGAAATTGAGAAACTGATGATGCGTTTCTTTGCCAACTATATGAATGACCTGCATGAAGGTCTGTACAGCTGTCCGCAACGCACCGAGCAATCCCTGCGCCATTTGTTCTCGGCAGCAGCCATGAAAGACTACTTCTATGAATCCATGCCTTCGATGGTCAATCCATTGGGTATTGGTAGAAGATCCATTCCATTAGTGAGTAAGGTTCAGAACCTGCTTATCGGTGATTTTCTGAATTACATGGCACTTCGTCATCAGATATTCCTGTCCACCATGACTTCGCTCGAAAAAAAAAAGCTAAAGAGCAAGCCTTATCCGACGGAATCCTGATTGACCCCTTGGCTGGATTGGACATCGACATTCAGAGTTTTGATATACCGAGAATCGTAAGTGTCTATCCAGACCAGGCTGGCCTGAGATGGTGGACCAAAAGCTGGTTCAACAATAGTGAAGACGGAGAAGCCGCCATCGAAATTGAACGAGAACAGGCTATCCGTTTTCTCTTGAATCAGATAGACAAGGAAGAATGGTTGGAAGAATACTTCCCCAAGCAGATGGAAATGTATCACAATGCCATCGAACAAACCAAAGAACAACTACTACAACAAAGCATCTGACGTATGGCTATAAAGAATTCAAAACGATTTGCAGAAGTGGAATACTGCCTACAGCGGTATTTCGACACTTCGTTTGCTCCCGTGATGCGCAATGTTCAGACGGATCTGAATAAGAAGCAAACCAAGGAACTGGCTGAATACCAAACAAGCTTTGCAGGTATCATGCGCTCTGTAGCCAGCAGTATGAATAACATGCCCGATGATTCCATGCAGTATGTGAAGCTCACCGGTAAATGGAACAGCAAGACCACGGAAGACTATCTTGAAATGTGCCAAAAGCAGATAGCAGGGAATAAAGACTTTCAGAATGACTTGTTGAAACTATCCTCAGAGTGGCGTAATGCTGTTGTGAAAGAAATAGGCAGAGAACGATATGATGCTATGAGTGAAAAACTGGGTATGGATATGGCCTACGCCTATGTGGACTACCGAGTACAGCAGATGATGATAGACAAACTGGTCAAAGACCGTATGCCTAAATCATCTGTAGAGTACATTCTCAGAAAAGCAGGTGAAGGTAGTCTGTTCGGTATATCAACCATCCTTTCAAGGTCAGCTCTCGATCATCATATAGCTGAACGTGGAGAAAAAGCCTATAACCCAAGTCTTCTTGAAAAAGGTACAGCAAAGGTTAGCTCTGTTGGTATAGACGCTATCACTACATGGGGTGTAGGCTCGTGGGCCAGCTTAGGACGTTTTGTTGGCTTTGAAGTAGCTTTCAGTGGCATTGATTATTTAAGCACCAGAAACGATAAGCATGCAAAGACCGTCACGGTTGAAGACTGCATCAGCCAAGGTGTATTTGGCAGTAAAGCCAATGTCTTTGCAGACTTTCGCAAGAAAGGAAGTCTAATTAAATCCTGGGAGAATCCTTATGTATTATCACTCAATCAAACACTTAACAAGAAAATGGGAATAGCCACAGAAAAACCTTTCTACGAAGACCTCTATAAACCAGCAACCAAACAACCTTGGGAATTGGATCTGTCAGTTGGCAGCAATCAACACAAGAAAGAGTATGCCAATGTCCCCATGGTAATTGCTCCAGGACATGAAGAAGAATATTTGGCGGCTCAACGTGAAGTCAAAGCCACTCAGGAAGCCGCAAAGGAATCACAAAGTAAAGCAACGGTTGATGTGGAGCCTGAATCGGAAAAAGAAGCCTATGAACAAAAGCTTCAGGAAGCGACAACCGCATCTACATCCGCACCGACAACTGGCAATACGGATGGTTGGTCGGGACTGTTGAGTAATATTGGTTTAGATGGTATTGGTGATGTAACACACAACCTTGGCTATGTTATCTCTATGCTACCAGACGTGTTGTTGGGACTTTTCACTGGCAAGACAGAAACCTTTGGAAAGAAAGATACACTGTTACCCATCGCCAGTATTCTGGCAGGTATGTTTATCAAGAATCCGATTCTGAAAATGACGTTAATAGGACTTGGTGGTGCGAACCTAATTAACAAAGCAGGAAAGGAAGCCTTAACCGAACACGGAGACTATGGTGATAAAGTAACGAAATCAGTTTATAAAACCTATGCCGATGAAGCATTGAATTCTCGAATTCAAAGCCCCACACTTCAAGGCAGCTGTCTGATAGCCACTATCGACAAAGTGCCTTGCACCATTCAGTTACCTCAGAATGTAGTTTCTGCTTATCAGGCAGGAGCATTACCTCTGAACACACTGGCCAATGCCATTCTTGCCAAGAATGACCAGATGACGCAGATGGCTCAGAACAATTATCGCACTGTTGAAGGACAGAGAGAAGACAGAGACCGCATGGTCACACTCAAATAGAAAATTCATAGACACAACATAAACATGAAAGAAAAGACAATAGCTGAACAGAACGCAGCCAACCGACAGGTTGAGCTGTTGACAAACGCACTAGAGGCAGCAAAGACCAACGGTGGCTATTGGCTGAATACCACTCAGCGAATGGCTCCCAGATTTTTTCCGAAAGGTGTATCAGTCAGTGCATTCAATTCCCTCACTTTGGGTTTACACAGTGAGCAAGGCGGTTATAAGAGTGCTTTATACACCACCTTTAACGAAATCAAGAACCATGGTGCAGCGGTATTGGCCAAGCAACAATCCGCACCATTCCATTGGTACAACTGGAAAGAGTATGTGAATCACAACAACCCTGATGACATCATCACTCGTGAACTGTACCAACAGTTATCTCCAAAAGAAAAAGAACAGTACAAAGGCATCCATAATCGTGAGATTGTAAACCTGTTCAATTTGGATCAGACGACCTTGCCCATGATAGATAAGGAACGCTACCAAAAGATGTTAGAGAGGGATGGTGATAATGAATCCCGTCTGCATACCAAGAACGAAGAAACCAAGCTGCATATTGCAGTCAATGACTTTGCCTTGCAGATTCGTGATAATCTGGTCAATATCCGTAGAGACCCAAGTGGCGTGGCTCGTTATGATTCAGCCAAGGATTCCATCTATATGCCCGACCAAAAACACTTTATGCACTACACCGACTATGTACAGGAGTTGATGCGTCAAGTGGTAACGGCTACCGGTCATCAGCAACGACTGGCTCGTGAGGGAATGGTAATGAAAGGAGCTCAATCTCCCTCTGATAATGCAGAGAAGTATGAGTGCCTGGTTGCAGAATTGGCAGCCGGTGTAAAAATGCAGGAATTGGGATTACCTGCCAAGTTATCTCCTGAGGGCATGAAGAATATCGAGTTTTGGCAAAGAGAACTGGCCGAGAACAAATGTCTGATTGATGCCATTGAAAGTGATGTCAATACAGCAATCGACACCATTCATAAAGCAGAAAGAGGACAAGCGGTAAGATACCGCACCGAAGAGAATCAGGATATCATTATGGAAGAGCGTACAAAACAACTTCCAAGGGTTGATTCTCGTGAATGCGCCATTATGATTGATATTATCCGTCAAGGCGGTATGCGTATCGATGACAGAAACTTTGCCACACCCGAAGAACGTTCGACTTTCAAACAAAAATTCGATTTGGATTATTATGAGAAAGAGTTGAACTACGGTTTGTCCAAAACCGACAGTGAAGACCCCGAAGTTGTTGAAGTAGCCTATACCAAAGCTGTAGGTGAAGGCACCCGAATAGCAAGTATGCTTTCGGAGTATATGCCTTCGGAGTGGAATGTCAGAAACGGAAACTATGTGATAGCAGAGGCACTGCATGATATACCAGATAAGAAGAGTAAAGAAATTGTGGTAGTCAAGGACACTCTGACTGGTATTACAGATGTTGTTCTGCCTGCTTGTGCCGCCACAGGTGGTGTTGTTCAATTGACCAGCGGAGAGAAACGTTCGTTTTTCTTAACTCCTGATGAAGTGATGTCTGAGGCAGAACGCAACGAGTGTAACGCCAAAGTAATCAAGAATGACTTGCCGGGGTTCAGTAAAGAACGCATTGAGAATGCCTTACTCAAACGAGGCAGCACCTATGTCCGCTTCTTCAATAATGATGGAGCACTTGGCTACAAACCTGATGATACTTACTTTGAGAACAAGCAGGTAACGATTGAAAAGTTGAAAGGCTGGGATTTGAGGGAAGAATCCAAAATGGATGTCTCAGAAGCAGTAAGCCGTTCCTTGTCACCCATCTTTGAGCATATTCAGATGATGAAGGATGACCAGAACCGATGGGCAATGTATCTCAAACCACAGAATGAGGATGGCTTCTGTATCTATCCAGAAAAGACAGACCTAAATCAGTTCTTCTCTACCATCAAACAAAATCAGATGGAAGAAAGCCAGCATCTCAGACAGGAACTGGCCATGAAGTATTATATAAAGGCTCAGAATCGCCCTGACTTGAAGTTTAACCTCTTTGATAATGGTGTCAGCAAAGAAGATACGGATAAGATTGTTCACGTGAGCATCTTCCGTACTCGTGATGACAAATTGCTCTGCCTCCCAACCATTGAAGGCTCAGAAAAGTTGAAGCCTCGTGAGATTACCCAACAGCAATGGCAACGTATGTGGATAGCCCAGGATATGAATTTGTACAAGAATCAGTTGGCAGCCAAGCTCTTTGCCGATGTGCTTCATCCGGAGCAGAAACAAGAAGATGCTGTCAAGGAGCAGGCTGAATCAAAGGTAATTCCTATCCCTAATTTCAAGCAGTATAAAGATCTCAAAGCCAAGCATCCCGATGCAGTATTGCTGTTCAGAGTTGGCGATACCTACCAGATTTATGCCGAAGATGCTAAAATAGTTTCCAAGGTTTTAGATCTGCCACTGCTAAAAGGAGAAGATACAAAGAAACAGAAACAGGTAGATGTTGCCTCTTTCCGTTATGGTCAACTGGATACTTATCTACCCAAGTTGATCCGAGATGGAAACAGAGTGGCTATTTGTGATATGTTGGAAGCACCCAAACAGTCCGTTCAGGAGGATCATAAACAAGAAATTAAGCAGGAAGCCAAGTCTGATGATAATGTAGAAATGCGTACTGGACGCCATATGTAAATGGAGTAAGAATGAGTAAGAATCAAGAATACGTCGAACAATATAAAGAGTATGCCATGGAGCAAATGCGTCGCTATGGCATACCTGCTTCAGTCACTTTAGCACAAGGCATTCTGGAGAGCAGTAATGGGCAAAGCCAGTTGGCTCGCAACGAGAACAACCACTTTGGCATCAAAGCTTCTTCCTCATGGCTGGCCAGTGGCGGTAAGTATGGGTTGTACACCGATGATAAACCGAATGAAAAATTCTGTAGCTATGCCAATGTAGGTGATTCGTATGAACATCACAGTAAATTTCTGAAAAACAACCAACGCTATGCTGCCTGTTTCAGACTATCGGCAGACGATTACAAAGGTTGGGCTCAAGGGTTGGACAGAGCAGGATATGCTACGGCAGGTAAGTATGCTCCAAATCTGATAAATATCATTGAGCGGAATGACTTGGCTAAATATGACCGTATGGTAATGGCTGAGTTAAAAGCCCAAGGAAAGCAGATTGGTGTAGGGCAAAATCCTCGTGCTACAGATAGTAGTGCAGCTAATACTAATGGTAGTAATCATTCATTATCAATGAATACTACAGATAGTAAATACTCCTTTCCTCTAAAACGTAATGAATTCATGTTGGTGACATCGCCTTTCGGAATGCGTCAAGACCCTATGGATTCATCGAAGCAACAGATGCACAAAGGCATTGATATCCGAACCAAACAAGACAATGTGTTGGCCACGGAAGATAAGGGAAAAGTAGTCGCAGTGAATCAAAACGCCAATAGCGCAGGAGGCAAATCTGTAACGGTAGAGTACCAGCGAGAGAATGGCGATAAAGTTCAGCTAAGCTATCTTCATTTGAGTAAGATTGATGTCAAAGTCGGTGATGCAGTAAATGCCGGACAGAACTTGGGCGTAACAGGCAATACAGGAACACGCACTACTGGCGAGCATCTTCATTTGAGCGTAAAACAAATAGCTGCCGATGGAACGGCGAGAGATTTGGATCCAGCAGCTTACTTGGCAGATATTGCCGAAAAGGGCAACATTCAGTTGAAAGCATTATCCAATGGTGAAGACCTGTTGGCAAAATATAAAACCAATAACGCTCCCGAAATTGACACTACTCTATCACCAGATGACTGGATGAAAAAAATTCTCTCGTCGGAAGACAGCGGTGAACACATGACTATGGGTGATCCAATTGTTGAAATGGCTATGACCTTGTTTACTTCTCTTATGGCATTGGCGGTACAGATAGATAACAAATCCGAGAACGAAAAGATGCAGGCAGCCACAGATGCAGCACTGAATAGACGCATCGAACTATCCTCTTTGTTACCTGGCATGAAAGAAAGTGCCTTGGTTTTGAAAGAAGATGGTAAAACCATATTAGAAATCAACAATGGTAAGCAACAGCTCTTGCATGAATTGACACCTTCTGAACTGAATAGGTTGTCACAAGTGCTGAATAATTCCGAATTGAGTGATGATGTGAAACGCCAAAGGCTATCAGGCATAGTAAACTCAATCGTGGTGGCAGGACAAGTTACACAAAACTACGAGCAACAACAGAATCAGTCAGAAAACCAGAATGAAGTAATCAGAAGATAACACAAAAACTATATGACACACAAGAAAAGAAAGCTAGCAAGTATTTCAGCATTGGCAACAGCCGTATTCCTATGGGATTTTGGCATCTATATGCTCTTTGATGAGTTCGTGGCCAAGCTATTTCTGGTCATCATCCTCATATCAGGAGCATGGACTTATTACGAACTAAGAAGAGCAGTAGAAATGCCACCTGATTACGCCCCAAATGAAGAAAACCAAAGACAACATACAAACAACAATAAAATAGACAAACTATGATTAAAGCAGAAACAACAGTAAATGGTATCATCAGTCGCTCAGCGATGATGAAGACAGGCAAAGATGGTAAACCCTTCACAGCCATGACAGTGAAAGTAGATGTAACTGACCGTAATGGTGGTGGCATCTCAGTAGAGATTAGTGTCGGCAAAGACGGTTATGACACAAACGAAGCAGCTAAGTTAACCATCGGACAGAGAGTAGAAATTGTCGGCACGATGAATTTTAAGAAACGTTCAGAGCACCTGTACGTAAACCTCAGTGCCAAGCAGATTACTCTCAACCCTGCATCACAGACTGATTCGGTGACTGGTGACGTAGAATTCAAAGGTACATTGGGCAAGCAGATTGACCGTAAGACCGATAAGAATGGTAGCAGCTATCAAATCTTCTCAGGATTCAGTACGGAAAAGGTAGCTGAGACCTTTGAGTTCACTTGGGTTCGATTTGTCCGATTCTCGAATGATGAATGCAAGGCTCTTGTTCCAAGTGGCAAGGTGGAAATCAAGGGAGAACTGGAGATGGGCTGTTATCAGGAAAAGCTCAATCTCTCTTGCCGTGTGAATGAAATATCGGAGTGGGTCAAGCAGCCATTTCCTAATACAAACCAAAACGCATAACTATGGCAGGAAAGAAATTCAACAGCGATGGTCCAAGTGCAGAAGACAGAGCCTTGGATCGCTTCGCAGATATGCTCATTGAGAAGATGGAGACTCTGCAAGGTGACTGGAAGAAACCTTGGTTCACCGAAGGTTCCATGAAATGGCCAAAGAATATGAATGGTCGTGAATACAATGGAATGAATGCCCTCATGCTGATGCTTCAATGTGAGAAGAACGGCTATAAAATCCCTGTGTTCTGTACTTTTGACCGTGTGGCTGCCCTTAATTTTGAAAAGGATAAACAAGGCGCACGCAAACCTGCTGTGGATGCCGATGGTGAAAAGTTACCATTGGTGTCCATCAAGAAAGGTGAGAAAAGCTTTCCCGTGTTTATCACGACCTATACCTGCATTGATAAGGATACCCACGAGAAGATTAAGTATGACGACTATAAGCAGATGTCCAATGAGGAAAAGAAAAATGTGAACGTTTATCCAAAACTTCAAATTTTTTCCGTCTTTAATCTCGACCAAACCAACATGAAAGAGGCTCGTCCTGAACTTTACCAGAAGCTCGCGGATGCCAATAAAATAGCTTCTGGAGAGACTAAAGGTGAAGGCAAAATGATTGATTTTCCAGCCATTGATGCCATGATAGAAAAGAATGGATGGGTATGTCCAATTTATCCGAAACATCAGGATAATGCCTATTTCAGTATTAGCAAAGATGAGATTGTAGTACCCGAAAAGTCGCAATTCATCAATGGTGAGAGCTTCTACAGTAACCTCTTGCACGAAATGACCCATAGCACTGGCACGGAGGAGCGACTAAACCGATTTAAGCAAGGAAACGCATTTGGTTCTGCCGAATATTCTCGCGAAGAGTTGGTTGCGGAACTAAGTGCAGCCTTGATTGCAAGTCGTTACGGCATGGAGAAAAACGTGAAAGAAGACTCTTGTGCTTATCTCAAATCATGGTTGGGTAGTCTGAAAGAATCTCCTGAATTTCTGAAAACGACTTTGCTGGATGTAAAGCGAGCTTCATCTATGATTACCCAACGTATCGGAGCCATCAATGAACGTATCGAGCAGGGATTAGATCCTATTCCACCCAAAGAAGAAATAAAGGAAGAGCAAAAAGAAGCTTCTGCCAAAGAGCCTATCTTCTACTCTAGCATACAATACCTTCAGATGTCTGATGACACCAGCCGATTGGATAAGATGGATGCCTGTGATATTCTAAAGGAAGCCAGAGAATATGACAATGGTGATGCGATAGACATGGATAAGACTTATGCCAAAGCAGTGAAATATCCAGGAGATACTGTTATTGCCGAAGATGACCATTATGCTGTTGTCAATAACAATCAGGTTGGTGGTACTTATGATATTATGCGTAAAATATCCGAAAAAGAAGTGCGTGACACCATCAATCGATATGGCTTGCCCAATGATGCCACGGATGACGTAAAGAACGTTGCCAAAGCTATGGTGGCAGAAGAGTTCAGTAAAATGGCAACCAATCGTATGCCCATATTCGAAATGAATAATGGCAGTGTGCTCTATGTTCAATACAATCAAGAAAAGGACACCATGGATGTTGGTACGGCAACCAATGTTGGAATGTCGGTACTTCACCGATTCCCCTACGATCATGATTTCACCTTGGATGCTAATCTTGAAGGAGTTAATGAAAAGCTAACAGAAATGACGGTCTATCAAGCAGAAATCGATAGTGAACATGAATCAGAGAATGTAGCAGAAGAGCAACATTACCATCGAGGCAGATAACATATAACGAACTACATGGCGGCAAGATTGATTAGATTGGTCTTGCCGTCTTTATTATAAACACATGACTAAAAATATCAAGCAATACATTATACTATTATTCATATTCATAGCAGCTATTGCACCGCTGAGTGCTCAAAACCCGTATCAACCAAATACCTTATCCATTTATAGCATGTCAGATTTTGATAAAGCTGTGGCTTGCATCAAGTATTATGAGTGCTTTCACACGAAAAGAGACTATCCCTACATAGGTTATGGCCATTGCATACAACCAGGAGAGAAACTCAACTGGTGCCTTACCAAGAAACAGGCAGATGCCTTGTTGCGTTCAGATTTGAAAAAGCTCTGTGCCATATTTCGTAGGTACGGTGTGGATTCCTTATTATTGGCCACATTATCATATAATGTAGGTTGTGGCCGTATATTGGGTAATGGGAAGTATCCTAAAAGTAAATTGCTTCAAAAGATAGAAGCTGGCGACCGCAAGTTTCACAAAGAATACTTGGAATTCTGTAAATACAAAGGAAAAAGAATAGCCTCAATCCAACGTAGAAGATATACTGAATTGAGGCTATTATATTATAAATAATTATTTCTTTCTTAAAAAAACTTATGTAAGTCCTATTGTACAGTAAGCCTTCGGTAAACTCCGTTTATTAATACAGTGAACTGCACCGTATCTTTATGGCTAAAAAGATTATGGTATATTGGACATTAGACTATTTTAGA
>ERZ894214.153-NODE-153-length-64846-cov-75.0467_pt1 | contig 64846 bp, 58 predicted proteins | sample MGYA00380290_ERZ894214 | MGnify/ENA primary metagenome ERZ894214 (study PRJEB32331, sample SAMN06328421) | human gut metagenome | biome: human gut microbiome; feature: stool | host: Homo sapiens | collected 2014-09-19 ... | reverse complement strand
AAATTTACCAGATTCCAGCTTTGGGCATCTTGCGACTTATGTATATAATCGACGGAAAACATCCCGTAATCCGCCGTTATGTTCTATTTCAAGTTCAAAGATAAGGAATGTTCCCTGAAAATCAAATTGATTCAGGATTTATTTGTCATTCTGTATCTATTCAGCTTTTCTTCTCTCCTCTTCTACACTTTCTATTCCCAGCCGTTCACATAGTTCCGGGTCGTTCTTTATACGTTCCATTTCATCGTTGATGATAGCCTGGGCATCCGCCTTTATCTGGTCATAATTACGCTGTATCTGCTGGAGCATGATGTCATTCCCTTCACTGTCCTTGAACGTGTTGATAACCGGGATTTTTTTATAAGCCTTTTCTTCCGCACTTACTTTGGCATGGTCCACGATAATTTCCGCATGGAAAATCTTCTGGTCTATTTTCTCACCGAAATTATCCGACACGGAACCGACAAACGTACCCTGTGATAGGTTGGAAATCTTGGATGCAGGAATCAGAGAATCCAGCTGGGTATTAATGGATGTGGAAACATCCTGACGGTTGATGGATATAGACTGCCGTTTCTGTAAAATCTTACCGAAACGTTCGGAAAGTGTCTTGGCCGTTTCACCTACCACCTGACCGCTGAATATGTTGCCGACTGTATTTTGAATTACCTTGCTTTCCTTTTCACCGTAGTCACGGTTAAGCTGGCTGAAGTCCTGAAATCCCAGACAGACTGCCACTTTGTTGGAACGTGCCGTTGCAATCAGGTTGTCCAGTCCTCGGAAATAGATGGTTGGAAGCTCATCTATAATGACCGTGCTTTTAAGCTGTCCTTTCTTGTTTATCAGCTTGACGATTCTGGAATTATACAGTCCGAGTGCAGCGGAATAGATGTTCTGTCGGTCCGGATTATTGCCTACACAAAGGATTTTAGGCTCCTTCGGATTATTAATGTCCAGAGAAAAATCATTACCTGTCATGACCCAGTACAACTGTGGAGAAATCATTCTGGTAAGCGGAATTTTCGCTGAAGCTATCTGGCCCTGGAGCTGATCCTGTGCCCCGCCTTTCCATGCATCCATGAAAGGAGAAAGGTAGTTCTCCAGTTCCGGATAGGAAGTCAATATGGTAAACAAATCTGAGTAAGGCTTGTTCAGCAGTTCCACGGCATGAGGGAACGTGCAGTAGATACCGCCTTTGAATATTTTGAGATACCATATAATGGCTGCCAGCAGGATAATCGGGGACTCTACAAAGAAATCACCCTGCTTTTCAATCCAGGTGCGGTTTAAGTTGAGCATAATGGTATAGCTTGCTTCGTATGCGTCAGAGATGTCCGTCATGAACTCCGGATTGATGGGATTGCAGCGGTGTGAACGGTGCGGATCATCGAAGTTGATGACGTAGAAATGCGGCTTTATCTTGTATTTGTCCATATTGTGCAACAAGGTGTTGTAGGCAATGGTAGAAAGATCATCGAATTTATAATCATATATATAGGTACTAAAACCTTTGGAAATCATCTGTTTGATGTAGTTGTTTACCACTGCATAGGATTTACCTGAACCCGGTGTTCCCAATACGATGGTCGCACGGAAAGGATTGACTACGTTGATCCATCCGTCGTTGAGCTTGCCGCCATACTGGAATCTGGTAGGCAGATTGACAGAATATTCATTCTCCATCAGCCTTGTCTCCTGCATGAAGGATTCGTTTTCCATATTGAACACGTCCTCCATCAGGTTATGCCTGTAAAGCCTGCTGATCCACAGTCCCGCCATGAGCAGGCATAGATAACCGGCTGCGAGAGTTACTACATACAAGGCAGTAATAGCTTCGTGCGGAAAAGGCAGTTCCAGCAGCCACCAGTTCATGAAAAAAAGAACAGCTCCGGCAGTAAGTACCGCCCATATACGCTGCCAGGTTATTTTCTCACCCTTGACTCCGATAGTACCCATACAGGATATGGCCAGCAGAAGAACTGCCATCAGTTTTGTCCAAAGGATACAGCCGAATATACCGGTTGTCCTGTCAAAGTTCATCAGTATCCGGTCTATGACATCCAGATTCAGATGCCAGGCACTCATACTGGGATAGCAGTACACATAAACGTGGACTACCAGAATAAAAATACTGACTGCCCTGCCGAATTCCATAATCTTGGCAAGGGCTCTCAAATCGTCTTCCTGTTGCATAATGATGTAGATGATTGTGGGGGAATCCGTTGTTCCCCCTGTTGTTGACTCATTTTGATTGATCAGATACCGCGTGATTTGCGCTTCTGTGGTTTCTTTTTCCGTTTCATGCGGCGACGGAACGCTTCTTCCTCGTAATCGACTGCCGGATTTGCCTCAAAGGAGAATATGCCTGCCGCCTGTTCAAGCGCACTGCCTTCTTCCATACGATGACCGTATCGTTTCCAAAGTTCCTCCGGACCGGACTGTTGTCTCTCCTGCCAGGGTATTCCTTCCCACCAGCAGACAAGATCGTTGAATACGTTGGCAGAAAACTCCTTTCCCATACGTGAACCGTTGAACGCCTCGCGTCGTTCATGGTCTATGAATGTGACGCCATAGATACGTCCGGTATCGTTCCTTCGGAATACCACATCAATGTGCTCCTGTTTCAGCAGTTCCCTGAATTCCTGTTCAGATTTTGCGTTACGCATGGCCCATACTACCTTGCCGGATATGGCAGGAGCCCATCTGCCTTCCTTGAAGTCCTGTGTATGCCGTAACATACGTTCGGACAGTCCCGTATTTCCGAAACGCTTGCCGAACCTTGCACTTTTTATCGGAGGGCTGACCACTTTACCGCTGTCGTCTGTAGCCGAATAGATGATACCCGTATAGGGTGTTCCCATGTAATCGCCCCGAACCTGTCGGGCTTCAATGTTCAGTGTGGAAAGCAGTGCGGAATACTCTCCGAAAGTCTGGAAACGGTAGCTTTCCAGTACGGCCTTCAGTGTGTTTCCTATCTGATGGCGTATATCCCCCTGTGAGGCATCGACCTTTTTCAGTTCCGCTTTCGGATTCCGTCTTTCCGCATCCGCACTGTTACGCAGTCCGAATTCCTGTTCCAGTTCCCGGCAGGCAGTCATGGAACGGCGGTGCTCATAGGAGTCATTGATTTTTCTTCCTTCATCGTCAATACATACACTCACGATATGTACGTGCGTGTTGCAGGTATCGCCATGTCTGTACACGATGAACGGCTGGTCACCGTATCCCATTTTCTGCATGTATTTCTCTGCCAGTTCCGCCAGCCTGTCATTGTCCAGCCTGTCTTCCGGTGCCGGACTTAGGGCGATATGCAGGACCGGTTTGTCCGTCCTCCTGTTTGCCGTCAGATGGTTTTCAAATGAAAGGAGAGCCAGACGCATGTCCCCGCTCGGCAGTCCCGGGCGGTCGGAAATCATCCGGTGTCCTGACAGGATTTCCGCCGTACCTTGAAAAACCTTTTCATGGTTATAGGACAGTGCTCCGTAAAGGCTTGCCCCGTGACTTATCTTTGCAACCATTTCTTTTCATATTCTTTGGTTAATGCCATAATCTGCTTGTTGAGCAGTATCAGTTCCAGGGTAGCCTTTTCAAGTTTGTAAAGCAGGGACATCGCCCTTTTTTCCCCGAAGTTTTTCTGTACGGCCCTTACGACCTGATTGTAATTGTTGCCTATTGCCTGGAATTGTCTGTAAAATTCCCCGAGCCGGATGTAATAGTCCATGGAAACCTTGTCCACCTTGATTACCTTCAGCTGTTCTGAAAAGATTGATTTCTTGATAAAGATTGTCCTGTCCCTTGCTCCGGATTCCAGAAACAGTTTCTCAAATCTGCTTTTCTCCTGTGCGTTCAGACGGAAATTGTACTTGTAGTCCGCCGGATCAGTCTTCGGTTTTCTGCCTGTCCTTCTTGCCTGTTTTTTCTCCATGCTTTTCTGCTTTTGGGTTGTTTTGCTTTCTCCGTCAGATTTTCCGACTTTGGAGGAAAATCCCCCGACCGTTAGGGAGGGCAAGTTGGTTTTTGTATGGCAGAATAATTTCTGTCGTACAAAAACACAACTTGCTCTGTTCGTTTGAACAGAGAATCCACCTCCGGCGGATTGCTGCGCGACGTGAGCGGAGTACTGCTGTCCGTCGGAAGATGTTCCAAGCCGTCTATCGGTTCTGACTTTGCAAAATTATGACCGTGTAAACAGTTGTGAAATAGTGGATTGTATGACATATAAAGACATCTGATGACATCTGATGTCATGGTGCAGGCTACATATTACCTGTATGCCTGAAAGACCTTATTTTTGACGCGGTTTAAGCGTGCAATATTGCAATAACATAATAGGGCAATAACATAAGGACATAATAACATAACAACATAATAGGGCAATAACATAAGGACACAATAACATGGCAACATAATAGTGTAATAACATAAGGACATAATAACATAATAGGGCAATAACATAAGGACATAATAACATGGCAACATAATAGTGTAATAACATAAGGACACAATAACATGGCAACATAATAGTGCAATAACATAAGGACATAATAATATGGCAACATAATAGTGCAATAATATTACAATGTATATATGCACAGGATTATTGCAGCATGTCCTTAAACGGTTATGCCGGTATCACAATAGCGTAATGCCATTGTTGGATTAGTGAAAGAAAAAAGTGAATATTAACCCCAAAAACAAGAGGTATGAACAAACGTCCGATTCTTGTCGCCTTCAGCAATCAGAAAGGCGGTGTGGGCAAGTCCACGGTAACAGCGGTTCTTGCCAGTTATTTTAATTATGTAAGAGGTCTGAAAGTTGCTGTCGTTGACTGTGACTATCCCCAGTTCAGTCTGGAAAAACTGAGGGGAAGGGATTTGAAGAACCTTGAGAAAAGCGAGTATCACCAGCGACTTTTCTGCCGTCAGTTTGAAGACGGTTCCCGTAAGGCCTATCCGATCGTCACTTCCACGCCGGAGGCAGCCGCAGAGATTCCCGGCAAACTGGAAGGCGACTATGACCTGATATTCTTCGATCTTCCCGGAACGGTGAACTCCCGTGGTGTATTTGAGTCCGTCATGAACATGGATTTTATCTTTACTCCCATTGTAAAGGACCGTATGGTCATGCAGAGCAGCCTTTCCTTTGTATCGACCGTTCAGGATTTTATCGGACAGCATCCGGAAGCTCCCCTGAAGGACATACGTTTATTCTGGAACCGTATGGACAGCCGTACTTCCAAGGAATTGTATGTAATGTATAATGCAATAGTGCTCCGTATGGGGTTGAAGGTCTTTGAAACCGTACTTCCGGATCTTGAACGCTTCAACAAGGAAATGACACCTTCTTCCAGACAGCATTTCCGCTGCACCCTTCTTCCTCCTTCCGAATCACTACTGAAAGACAGCCGTCTTGAGGCTTTTGCCCAGGAGATGGAACGTATCATATTTCCGGGATAAGAACTATGGCAAAGAAAAGAGAGATATTCAAGGTGGATGAGGATGCCTTGAAGGACATGATGGCCAGTGAATCCATTTCCTGTGGTAAATCTGGAGCAGATGTCGGCGAGAATGTTCTTCCTGTCACAGAAAAGGAAAAAAATGTGCCGGAAGTAAAGACACAGGGACAGGAAAAGTCCCGCAAGACGATTCGCGCCGATCCCGGACTGGAAGAGAAGGTGGAAATGTATAAGGAACTGTTTCTGGACAGAAAGAAGTCCGTACACAGAAAGCAGACCTATATCAGCTATGACATGTATTGCAGGCTGGCGCGTATCCTTCCCCTTCTGAGTGATGACATGAGTGTGCCCGCTTTTTTGGATAATGTGCTGGCACACCATCTTGAGACTTACAGTGAAGAGCTTGGCGAGCTGTTTCGCCGCAAAACCCCAAAAACATTCTGAAAATGATGTGGATTTTATTGACTGTTGCCGTATTGGTATGCGGCATTCTGCTGTTTTGTGTTTATGTGCTGTCCAAAAGGATTTGCTCACTGAAAGAACAGGTCAGGGAATTGAAAGAGAAAATAGGAATAGCGAACCGCTTTCCCGAATACTGCCGTGTCTATCTGAACGATGTTCCCGTCGGGAACGGTCGGCAGATACGTATCCGTGGCTATCTGTATGACAAGGCAAGCCGCCTTATCCCGTTTATGGCTCCCGGCATGAGTGTTTCAGTCTATGTGAGCAATATCGTAGAGGAACATTTGAAACGCCACGGAGAATTGCTGAAGGATGAACTTGAACGCTTTCTTTATAAGGATTCTTTATGGAAGAACTGATATACCTGTGTGTACGTATTGCCTGTATAGGCTATTTGCTGTTCCGTGTTTATGGCTGGAAAAAACGTATCGGAGCCATCTGTACCCTGCTTTATGCCAGACCTTGCGTAAAGAAGGAAAGGAAAGAAACCGGCGGAACGGAATCCGCGGCTCCAGATGCAGAAGTGATGGGAAATACCCGTTATGTCTATCTTGACGAGAATGCCGGAAAGACTGCTGCTCCTTTCATGAGCCAGCCTCTTGAAAGGAATTTTATCGGTGAAGAGGAGGACGTGCAGCAGGAAGATGTGGAGTGCAATCTTCAATTGGAAAAGATGAAACTCCTGCAGGAAGTCCAGGAAGACCTTGATGCGGAGTCTCCCGAAGTGGAATCCGTATCACCGGTCCTTTCCAGCAGGGACATGGAAGTACTCGGCGAATATCTGGCACATCAGAAGGATGCTGATGAAGAAAAAGCCGTACAGGCAGCCCGTGTCCTTTTTTCCATCCGGCAGACCAGCCTGATTGACGTGTTCCTTTCCAATATGGAGAATTCCGCGATTGTTGAGGAACTGATAGAAAAGTATCTTGACGAGGACGGCAATCCCAAACCTCTTAAAGTCAAGGATGGAAATGAGCCGTCTGACGACTGGCGGAAATATATCTGATACCGCAATGTCCAGGCATCCCGGAAATCTTTTCGGGGTGCTTTTTTTTATGTCTGTAAGGCTTCCTGAATGACATATGGTGACATATGGTGACACCTGATGACAGTGTTGTATCACAGCGGCTTAAGCCTTATATATTTGCAGTCGAATTCAAAATTTATGTCAAACCCCAAAATGATTCGACAATGAGAAAAAGAATCCTTTTATCAGTATTGTGTGTGCTGGCAACGGCAGGTGCTTTCGCACAGGGACAGGGTCTTGCCGGCATCAATGAGGCTACCAGCCTTATGACCTCGTATTTTGATCCGGCCACCAAATTATGTTATGCCATCGGAGCCGTACTCGGTCTGGTCGGCGGTATCAAGACGTATGGCAAGTTCAGCAGCGGCGATCCCGATACGTCCAAGACTGCGGCGAGCTGGTTCTTCGCCTGCATCTTCCTGATTGTGGCCGCCACCATTCTCCGTTCCTTCTTCCTGTAAGCCATGGATTACCGTATCAACAAGGGGGCAGGCCGTCCGATTGAGTTCAAGGGCTTGAAATCACAGTACCTGTTCTTTTTTGCCGGAGGCCTTGTATCGGTCTTTCTTGCGGTGGTTGTCCTGTATATGGCCGGTGTCAGCCAGCTGGTATGCCTGTCTTTCGGAGCGGTATCCGGTTCCCTGGCCGTATGGCTGACCTTCCGCATGAATGCCCGCTACGGTGAGCACGGGCTGATGAAGATGCTGGCCGAGAAGCGCCATCCGCGCTATCTGTCAGCCCGCCGCAGAATATTCAGAGCATTAACCAAAAAGAAGAGAAAGAAATGAGAAGTGTATTGAAGGCCTGTGATCTGGAAGACAGATTCCCGATTCTGGCCGTGGAAAACAACTGCATCGTAAGCAAGGATGCGGACATTACGGTAGCCTTCGAGGTCGAGCTGCCTGAACTGTACACGGTGACGGCAGCGGAATATGAAGCCATTCACGGTACCTGGGTAAAGGCCATGAAGGTGCTTCCCAATTATTCTGTCGTGTACAAGCAGGACTGGTTCGTCAAGGAAAACTACCGGAGCGAAGGAGACGGGACGGAAAGTTTCCTGTCTCGCAGCTATGAGCGTCATTTCAACGAACGCCCGTATCTCAGGCACCGCTGCTTCCTGTACCTGACAAAGACCACACGCGAACGTGCCCGCCGTCGCAGTGATTTCAGTACCCTTTGCCGTGGCTATATCCTTCCCAAGGAAATCACGGACTGGGATTCGGTCGTGAAATTTCTGGAGGCGGTGGAGCAGTTCGAGCGTATCATGAACGATTCGGGGCATGTTAGGATGAAGCGTCTCAGGACGGAAGAGGTAGTCGGGACGGAAGAATGTCCCGGTCTGATTGAAAGATACCTGACTCTCGGAATGGAGGACACGCACCCCGTATTGCAGGACATCTGCCTTGATCCGAAACGTATGCGCATCGGTGACAAACGTCTTTGCCTGCATGTGCTTTCCGATACGGAAGACCTTCCCGGCAGTGTGGGCACGGACATGCGTTATGAGCGCTTGTCCACGGACCGTAGCGACTGCCGTCTTTCGTTTGCGGCTCCGGTAGGACTTCTGCTTTCATGCAACCATGTCTATTCGCAGTATGTGTTCATCGATGACGCGCAGGAAATCCTGCAACGCATGGAAAAGACTTCACGCAACATGCTGTCCCTGTCGAAATACAGCCGCAGCAATGCCGTGAACTATGAATGGGCAGAAATGTATCTTGACGAGGCGCATACGAAAGGGCTTGTTCCGGTACGGTGCCACTGTAACGTACTGGCCTGGGCGGAAGACGAGGAAGAGCTCAGGCGTATCAAGAACGATACCGGCAGCCAGCTTGCCCTGATGGGATGCGTACCCCATTACAACACGATAGATACCCCGGTGCTGTACTGGTCTGGTATTCCCGGCAATGCGGGCGATTTTCCGGCTGAGGAAAGTTTCTATACCTTTCTGGAACAGGCTGTCTGCCTGTTTGCTTCGGAAACGAATTACCGCAGTTCGCCCAGCCCGTTCGGTATCCGTATGACGGACAGGCAGAGCGGCGTACCGCTTCATCTGGACATCAGTGACCTGCCCATGCGCAAGGGAATCATCACCAACCGCAACAAGTTCATACTCGGTCCCTCCGGCAGCGGTAAATCCTTCTTTACGAACCACCTTGTCCGCCAGTATTATGAACAGGGTACCCATATCCTGCTGGTGGATACCGGAAACAGCTATCAGGGACTTTGCAGCCTGATTCATGACCGGACACATGGAGAGGACGGTATCTATATTACCTATGAGGAGGACAATCCCATCGCCTTCAATCCGTTCTATACGGATTCCGGGGAGTTTGACGTGGAAAAGCGTGAAAGCATCAAGACACTGATACTCACACTCTGGAAACGTGAGGATGAATCCCCAAGGCGTTCGGAGGAAGTGGCCCTTTCGGGAGCGGTGAACGCATACATCCGCAGGATAATGGAAAACAGGGATGTCAGACCCGATTTCAACGGATTCTACGAGTTTGTGCGTGATGACTACCGCCGGATGATTGAGGAGAAGAAAGTCCGTGAGAAAGATTTTGACATCGACGGTTTCCTGAACGTGCTGGAACCGTTCTACCGTGGCGGTGATTATGATTTCCTGCTTAATTCGGACAAGGAACTGGATCTTACCAACAAGCGCTTTATCGTATTTGAACTGGACAATATCAGCGGAAACAAGGTGCTTCTGCCCGTGGTCACGCTGATAATCATGGAAACCTTCATCGCCAAGATGCGCCGTTTGAAAGGTATCCGCAAGATGATACTCATTGAGGAATGCTGGAAAGCCCTGATGTCCGCCAATATGAGTGAGTACATAAAGTATCTCTTTAAGACCGTCAGAAAATATTTCGGGGAGGCTGTCGTGGTCACCCAGGAAGTGGATGACATTATCAGTTCCCCTGTCGTGAAGGAAGCTATCATCAACAACAGTGACTGCAAGATTCTTCTTGACCAGCGGAAATACATGAACAAGTTCGACCATATCCAGCGGCTTCTCGGACTGACCGACAAGGAACGCGGACAGATCCTGTCCATTAACCAGGCCAACCATCCCGGACGTTTCTACCGTGAGGTCTGGATCGGTCTTGGCGGTACCCACTCGGCCGTGTATGCCACGGAAGTCAGCGATGAGGAATATGCCGTATATACCACGGAAGAGTCGGAAAAGCTGGAATTGCAGAAGCTGGCCAAGGAACTGGGCGGAAATCTGGAACTGGCCGTGAAACGCATTGCGGAAATGAGAAGGGAAAGGAAAAGGTCAAACGGTAAAGCATGACGGTTATGAATGACAGTTTTGAATCGGATGAAAGAAAGCGTAAGGAAACAATCGAATGTCTCTACTGGTCCCTGATGAACGGATGGGACATACCGAAGGATATCCGTGAACATTACGGATTTTCAGAGGACTATGAGCTGTATCACCGGCTTGAAAGTATGGAACCGGAAGATTACAGGGAAAGAAGGCTCAGAGGCGAGATACCTGATGCCGTAGAGGTCGATGTAAGACTGACACATGCTGTGGAGAAGGTTTTCGAGCGGCTTTGTTCCCCTCCTCCCGTACAGTATCTCGATAAGCTGTATGGAGAACTGGAAAAGCTTGGAGGTTTCATAGCCAACCCGAAGAATATTGACAGTCCTTTCATCAATTCCGGTTTTCTCATGAAATACGGCATTGACCGGAATTCCCCGGATGAAATCAGACGGCAACAGGCAGAAAAGGCCTATAAGGAACTTTATGCCAGGTTTGAAACCATGGTCGGCCTGAAGCCCCCAAACAAAAAGGACGACACCACTATCCGAAAGGAATGCCGGAAGCCAGCCTGCAAAGACAGGCTTTCCGGGAAAGTCCGCATTCCGGTCAGTCCTAAGCCGAAGGAACGAAAGATGGGACTTTGAAAGATTCAGTAAAACAAGAACAACATCATTAAAAAAAGACAAGACATGAAAAACAGACAGTTGTACAGACTGGCCGCCTGCCTGATCGGGGCGGCATCACTGCTGCTGCAGAGCTGTAGTGAAAGCAGGTTCAAGGACTGTGACCGCCTGTGCGGTTCATGGAGCAGTGTGGAAGGCAAGCCCGATGTCCTTATATATAAGGAAGGGGACGCCTACAAGGTGACGGTCTTCGCCCGTAGCGGCAAGGCGCGTAAACTGAGGCCGGAAACCTATCTGCTTGTGGAGGAAAACGGGAACCTGTTCATCAATACCGGCTACCGCATAGACATCGCCTACAATGAGGCGGCTGACGTATTGACCTTTTCTCCGAACGGTGACTATGTAAGGAAGGAGGTGCGTCCATGAGAAGAAGACTGCTGCTGCTTTGTGCAGGAACCTTTTTTCTTGCCGGACAGATACGGGCACAGTGGGTGGTGACAGATCCTGGAAACCTTGCCCAGAGTATCATCAACATGTCGGATAATATCGTGCACACTTCATCCACCGCAGCAAGTACCGCCAAGAATTTTGCTGAGACCGTGAAAATCTACGAGCAGTACAAGAGGTATTATGATGCCCTCAAGTCCGTAAACAATCTGGTGAAGGATGCCCGTAAGGTCAGTGAGGTCATCCTGATGGTCGGTGACGTGTCGGAAATCTATGTGACCAATTTCCAGAAGATGCTGGGTGACGAGAACTTCTCTCCCGAAGAGCTGGATGCCATCGCTTTCGGATATACCAGGCTTCTTGAAGAGAGCAACGGGGTGTTGCAGGACCTCAGGCAGGTAATTAACGTCAGTACCCTTTCCATGACCGACAAGGACCGTATGGACGTTGTGGATGACTGCCATGCCAGCATGCGCCGTTACCGCAATCTCGTGAATTACTATACGAACAGGAATATAGCCGTGAGTTTCCTGCGTGCCCGCAAGAAGAATGACCTTGACCGTGTCCTGAAGCTCTATGGCAATGACATCTCCAAATACTGGTAGCCTATGGTATTGTTATCCGTGGATTTCTCGAATCTCCATACCATTCTGGAGAGCCTTTACAATGAAATGATGCCCCTTTGTGAGGATATGCTGGATGTGGCCAAGGGACTTGCCGGACTCGGTGCCCTGTTCTATGTGGCCGTCCGTGTCTGGCAGTCGCTTGCCCGTGCCGAACCGATAGACGTGTATCCGCTTCTGCGTCCGTTTGCGATAGGCATCTGCATCATGCTTTTCCCGACCCTGGTACTCGGAACGATGAATACGGTGCTGAGTCCGATTGTGCAGGGAACCCACAGGATGCTTGAGGGGCAGACGATGGACATGCAGCAGTACCGTGAGCAGAAGGACAGGCTGGAACATGAAGCCATGCTCCGTAATCCGGAAACGGCCTATCTGGTCAGCGACGAGGAGTTTGACCGTCAGCTGGACGAGCTCGGATGGTCGCCCGATGCCATGGCAACCCGCATGGGCATGTATATGGAAGTGGGCATGTACAATCTGGAAAAGAATATCCGTGATGCCTTCCGCAGTCTGCTGGAACTGCTTTTTGCCGCGGCATCCCTGCTGATAGATACGGTAAGGACCTTTTTTCTGGTGGTATTGTCCATCCTCGGTCCCATTGCCTTTGCCTTCAGCGTGTGGGACGGTTTCCAATCCACGCTCAGTCAGTGGTTCACACGTTACATTTCCGTCTATCTGTGGCTTCCCGTGAGTGACCTTTTCAGCTGTATGCTGGCCAAGATTCAGGTGCTCATGCTGCAGAACGACATCCTGGAGCTCCAGAACAACCCGAACTATTCGCTGGACAACTCCAATTCGGTATATGTGATCTTCATGCTGATAGGTATCATCGGATATTTTACCGTGCCGACCGTGGCCGGATGGATTGTGCAGGCAGGCGGTGCCGGAAACTACAACCGCAACATCAACCGTACCGCGACCAAGGCCGGAGGCTTTGCAGCCGGTGCCGCAGGTTCCGGACTTGGAAATATCGGAGGTCGTCTGCGTGGAAAATAGACAGAACAGGAACATTAAAATGAAAACAGATGGAATTCAAATCACTGACCAATATTGAAAGCAGTTTCAGACGGATACGCCTGATGCTTGCGGTCTTTGTCGGATGCTGCACGCTTGTGACCGTCTTTGCCCTGTGGAACTCATACCGCTTTGCGGAGAAACAGCGTGAGAAGATTTATGTACTCGATGGCGGCAAGTCACTGATGCTTGCCCTTTCACAGGATCTTTCACAGAACCGTCCGGCTGAAGCCAGGGAACATGTAAGAAGGTTCCATGAGCTCTTTTTCGGGCTGTCGCCACAGAAGGATGCCATCGAGCACAATATCAACCGTGCCTTGCAGCTGGCGGACAAAAGCGCCTATCATTACTATGTGGATTTTGCCGAGAAAGGATATTATAACCGTCTCATTTCCGGCAACATCAATCAGGTGGTACGGGTGGACAGCGTGGTCTGCGACTTTTCCGGCTACCCCTACAGGGCTAGGACGTATGCCCGCCAGATGATTATCCGTGAGAGTAATGTGACGGAACGTTCGCTGGTGACTGACTGCCAGCTTCAGAATACGTCCCGTTCCGATGACAACCCCAACGGCTTTATCATCGAACATCTGACCATACTGGAAAACAAGGACATAAGGAGTGTAGAGCGATGAAAAGGAACCTGACAAGACAGGCGGACCTTCAACTCAGGGGGTTCTGTCACAGACTTACCGCGAAACAGCGCAAGGCCGTCCTCTGGATACTGTTTGTACCGTTTGCCGCCGCATGTGTCTATACGGCATTCCGGCCGTTTATGGGCAGTAAGAACCGGAAGTCCGGAATGGAATTTATGGAAAAGGATTCACTCCGTATGGAGTTCATTCAATCTATTGTAAGAAATGGAGAAAGAAAAAGTCAAGAAAGTAATGGAACGGCTGATGAAACCGTTCAGGCTCCGGTCCTCAAAGGACAGGAAGCCGCTGAGTGAGGAACAGAAACGCAAACGTGCCGGATTTGTGGTGTATCCGCTGATGTTCCTGCTGTGTCTGGGAAGTTTCTATCTGATATTCTCACCTTCCGGGCAGGAACGGGAGCGGCAGGATAAAGGACAGGGGTTCAATACGGAAATCCCTTCTCCCGAGGACAGCCGCCTGGAAGGGAACAAGAAGGATGCCTATGAAAAGGCCCTGATGGAACAGGAAAGCAGGAAAAGGAAGACATTCTTTGAAGCTGCGGAGTCCATGTTTGCCAAAGAGAAACGGAAAGACAGTGTCCGTCTTCCCGATAACATTATACCGGAGAGGCAAACAAACACGGAAACGGAAACAGAAAAAGGCAATGCCGGACCGGTCAGTACCTCAGCCGGAGCCTACCGTGAAATGAACCGTACGCTGGGAAGCATCTATGAACCGCGGACCGATCGGGAAAAGGAAAGGCTTCTGGAAAGGGTTGAAGAACTGGAGCGTATGCAGCAGCAGAAGCAGGAGCCACTGTCAGGCATGGAGGAAAAGATGGCCCTGATGGAAAAATCCTACGAACTGGCCGCCAAATACAATAACCGTCAGGCAGTGGAGACTCCTTCTCCCGTCAGAAAGGCGGAGGACAAAAAGGCCATACCGGTGAAACAGGTCCACAATGAGGTGGTATCCTCGCTTTCCAGACCTATGAGCGACGAAGAGTTCATATCCGCCTTTTCGGGAGAACGCAATGCCGGTTTCAATACGGCTGTCGGACGGAAGACAGTAACGGAAGGCAATACCATTGCCGCCTGTGTACATGGTACGCAGACCGTATCCGACGGACAGGCCTTGCGCCTGCGGCTTACCGAGCCTATGTCCGTTGCCGGACGTTTCATACCGAAAGGGACCGTACTGGTAGGTGGCACACGCATACAGGGTGAACGTCTGGAAATCATGGTCAATGCCGTGGAATACAAGGGAACTATCCTGCCGGTGGAGCTGGAAGTCTATGATCTTGACGGACAGCAGGGAATCCTGGTGCCGGGTTCACTGGAATATGACGCTGCCAGAGAGATTGCCGCCAATATGGGAACCTCGATGAACAGCAGCATCAACATTTCCACCGATGCCGGGGCGCAGATTGCCTCTGATCTGGGAAAAGGTGTGATACAGGGCGTTTCCCAGTACATATCCAAACGGATGCGTACGGTAAAGATTACTTTGAAGGCCGGACACCGGGTACTGCTCCATTCACCGGAAAAATGAAATACAGGAAACTATGAAAGAAAAGACAACCATTAAACAAAAGCACATGAAGAAGATTCTGATGATGTTTGCCCTTTTGCTGGGCGTATCGGCTGCCTGGGCGCAGCAGAGTAGCGGTGATTATTATGAGGGGCTGACCCGCAAGATCGGTTTCAGCCAGATGATTCCGCCGCACGGACTGGAAATAACGTATGACAAGACTGTTCATGTCATTTTCCCGGCTCCGGTCAAGTATGTGGATCTCGGTTCTACAAACCTGATAGCCGGCAAGGCCGACGGTGCCGAGAATGTAATCCGTGTAAAGGCCACGACACGCAATTTCAGGGAGGAGACCAATATGTCTGTAATAACCGAAGACGGGAACTTCTATACCTTCAACGTGAAGTATGCCGACGAGCCGCTTCTGCTGAATGTGGAGATGTGTGATTTCATCCATGACGGAGAATCGGTGAACCGTCCCAACAATGCCATGGAAATCTATCTGACCGAGCTGGATAACGAGTCACCCCGTCTGGTACGTCTTATCATGAAATCCGTGTATGAGAATGACAAGCGCCGTATCCGTCATATCGGCTGCAAGCGTTTCGGTATCCAGTATCTGCTCAAAGGGCTGTACACCCATAATGACCTTCTTTATTTCCATACCCAGGTAAAGAACTCCTCGAACGTGCCCTTTGACGTGGATTTCATTACGTTCAAGGTGGTTGACAAAAAGGTGATGAAGCGTACGGCCATGCAGGAGCAGGTGATTTATCCGCTGCGTGCCTATAATTATGTGACACGTGTAAACGGCAGGGATTCGGAATGCACGGTATTCGCCCTTCCCAAGTTTACGATACCGGACGACAAGAAACTGGTTGTGGAGATGTATGAGAAACAGGGCGGCCGTCACCAGAGTTTTGAGGTGGTCAACGAAGACCTGGTGCGTGCGGAAACCATCAATGAGCTGAAGGTACGATGAGAACGAAAGTATTGTATATGCTGGCATTGCTGCTTGTCCTTTCCGTAGGGCAGGCAGACGCCCAGCGGATTCTGCCAAGGATGCAGGGCGTGGAAATGCGTGGAGGTATGGCTTCCGATAACGGATACTATATGGGAATGACTCTTTCAAGCTATGCCAAAGGCGGGAACAAATGGGTATATGGAGCGGAATACCTGCACATGAAGCACGGTTACCGTCATGTGACCATCCCTTCGGCGCAGTTTACGGCAGAAGGCGGATATTACCTGAATTTCCTTTCCGATGCGGGAAAAGTGTTCTTCCTCAATCTGGGAGGATCTGCACTGGCCGGATATGAGACGGTAAACTGGTCCGATAAAAAGCTCTATGACGGGGCCACCCTGAAATACGGCGATGCCTTTGTGTACGGCTGTGCCCTGACACTGGAAATGGAACTGTACCTTGCTGACCGTGTGGCATTGACGGCTTCCTTGCGTGAGCGTTTCCTGTGGGGCGGAAGTCTCGGACATTGCCATACCCAGTATGGAATCGGCATTCGTTTTATGATAAATTAGCGGGCTATGGAACTGGAACAGATTAGACAGATTTCCCTTGTAGGTTTTCTTGAAGGTATGGGGCATGTACCGGTATCCCGTAAAGGAAATGATGTCTGGTTCAGATCACCTTTCAGAAATGAGAGAACAGCATCCTTCAAGGTGGATACACAGCGGAATGTCTGGTTTGATTTTGGCATCGGAAAGGGAGGTGACATCTTCCATCTTGCCGGAGAACTGACAGGAAGTACCGGTTTCATGGAACAGCTGGAGTTCCTTTCAGGGAAATCCGGCATCCTTCCCTTACGGCCTTTACAGGAACGTAAGAAGATACCCCGCGTTTCCGGATTCGAGGACGTGAAAGTGACGGAACTGAGTCATGAGGCTTTGAAAGGCTATCTGAAAGAGAGAGGCATTGATCCGGCCATAGCCGGGAGATTCTGCAAGGAAGTGGCATATGGAATACGGGGCAAACGGTATTTTGCCATAGGCTTCATGAATCGGAGCGGCGGTTATGAACTCCGTAACCCGATGTTCAAGGGCTGTATCTCTCCCAAGGATATTTCCTGTGTGTCCCTGTCCGGAAAGAAACAGGATACGTGCTGTGTGTTTGAAGGGTTTATAGATTTCCTTTCTGCATTGGTATTGCGGACTGTGGAGGACGAAGACTGCCTGGTGCTGAACTCTGTATCCAATCTGGAACGGTCGTATGCCGTTCTGGAGGGTTACGGTAAAATCCGGTGCTTTCTTGACCGTGACCGGGCAGGGATTACCGCACTGGAGACTTTGACCATACATTTCGGGAACAAGGTCACGGACTGTTCCGGTCTGTATGATGGATTTAAGGACTTGAATGAATATCTGACAAAAACAAAGGAAAACAAATGAAGACAGAAAAGAATATGAGAAAAGGATTTGGGCTGGCAAGCAAGATTGCCATTTTTTGCATAGGTCTGGTCAGTCTTGTACTGACCTCGTGCGAATCCGAGCTGGAAATCCAGCAGAGTTATCCGTTTACCGTGGAAACAATGCCGGTTCCAAAGGAACTGAACAGGAATGAGACGGCGGAAATACGGTGTGAACTCAAAAGTGAGGGCGATTTTGACGGTACAGTCTATACGATCCGTTATTTCCAGTATGACGGGGAGGGTTCCCTGAAACTGGACAACGGTCTTGGATTCAAGCCGAATGACCGTTATCTGCTGGAGAACCGGAAATTCAGGCTGTATTATACTTCACTATGTGACGAGGCGCAGAACTTCATTGTCGTTGTCGAAGACAACTGGGGAAACATGACGGAAATGGAATTTGACTTCAACAATGCTGGTGATGAAGAGACGGATGCCGTGGAAGATTCTTTGTCAGTTCAGGAAGGAGGTGCCCTATAATAACCGTAAGGCTTTTAAGGTCAGTACTGCCATTGGTGGTACTGGCCATGACGGTAACTTCCCTGCGTGCACAGGGGAATGTGGAAGACTCACGTTGGGAAACGGCTGTCAGGTGTATCAAGAAATACGAAGGATGGCATGGTCCGGAACATCATCCGTATGTTGCATACGGTCACCGTATCAGAAAAGGGGAAAAGTTTACCGCCAGGCTGACAGAAAGTGAGGGAGACAGTATTCTGAGAAAGGACCTGAAGGAAATGTGTGCATTGTTCCGTCACCTTGGAAAGGATTCACTTCTGGTCGCGTGTCTGGCATACCAGGTGGGACCATATAAGTTACTCGGTTATGGCAGGATGCCCAAAAGCACGTTGATAAGGAAACTGGAAGCCGGTAACCGGGACATTTATGCGGACTTCATACGATACTGTCATTATAAGGGAAAGAAGATTCCGTCAATTGAAAGGAGAAGAAAAGAAGAATACAGGTTACTGTTTATGCCATAGAGAAAAGACAGCCGTGATTTTACCATGATTCACGGCTGTCTCGTTATAATATCCTGTCTAAAAAAAGTGAAAGGGGATAAATGAATCGGTTATACTGTTTCAACGCATCCATATCCAGCTTCATGTTTTTGTAAGGGTTTGAATCATCCGTATAGAAATAGATGTCTGTTGTCCGGTTGCCATTTTTTATAATTTTCCCGTTCAATGGTATCGCGTCTACATCCTCGAACTTTTCAAGGGGAAGTCCTTCGATGGAACCGGTTTCCTGTTTTCCGAGACAGTTTGTATAGTGATTGAACAGTACAAATCCTTTCCGGGCATAATCAATGTGAATGCCGTATGGACGGTTGCGGTAAAAGTTTTCTCTGGCTTTTTCCTGATAATTTTCCATTATAATACCGGTTTGACAATTTCAATCTTCAATCCGAGCGCATCAATGATACGGCAGAACGTACTGATACCCGGATCTACAATACCTTTTTCTATTCTGGAGATATAGGACTTGTTGGTCCCGATTTTTTCAGCCAGTTCAGACTGGGTCATCTTTTCCTTCTTTCTGGCATCACATATAATCTGTCCCATGCAGTAGGCGTATGCCTCCTTACGGAACTCCTCACGTTCAGGTGTTCCCGGCTTGCCGAATTCCGCATCCATGATAGCATCGATGCTGGTCAGGTTTTCATTTCTTGCTTTCATAATACTCCTCCTTTATCTTTAATGCCTTTTCTATTTCAGAAGGCGGTGTCTTCTGTGTCTTTTTCTGAAATCCGTTGAACAGGATTACGATGTTCCCGTCATCAAATATGAAGAATACCCGGAAGATATTGCCTCCATATTCAGCACGGATCTCATAGAGCTCTTCACGCAGATACTTTACGAACTTGCTGCTTACCCTTTCCTGTACTTTCAGCATATCAAGAATATAGTATATCTTACGGGCTTCCTCTTTTTTGAGGGACGAGATGAAGTCCGTAAAATAATTCTTGTAGGCTGATATGGTCCGTTCCTGTTTCATGCCGCAAATATATAAAAAGTTTACATATCAGGCAACTTTGAAAAGATAAAAATAAATTATTCCTCATTTCTCAGGCCAGTAAAGCTAAAACATTCCGTAACTATGAAGTCTTCTCCTCCATATTCTGCCAACGCCATGAAATCGGACAGACTGTCGCAATAGAAGAAGATGGCATCGTCATGCTCTTCCGGAATCTTTTCGAGTGCTATGGAAACTTCCGTTTCTTTCATATCATCTTTCCATATGATGCGGCATAAGGCCAGTTGCGGTTCGGTATTGTAAGTATCTTTAAACTCCTTATATTTCTGCGATATTCCCTTCTTTACTTCAGACGTATCGCTTATGACTGTTCCGGATTTACAGTTGTCGCACCACCCATACTGAAAAGAGTCGTCAGTATAATGGTCAAAGTCCTTTGTATTGGGATTTATCATCGCTTCACAGGTTACGTCCCTACTTCCGCATTTGCAGCATATGACATTATCTTCTTTTATATGGAAGATATTTGTCATGGCTTCCAGAATGTCGTTAAGCCATACCGGATTGGCCAGAGCCGCCTCATGGCGGCTTGTGACCTTGTAGTTTTCTCCGGTAATCTTATCGTGGACTTCAAGTGTGATTCCTTCTCCGACGGCAGTTACCTTGTGTACGGAGCATTCGCACGGATCACCTGTCTTGTCAAACAGGATTACGAAAACCGGATTGTCATTGTCTGTCAACATTACTTCGGAAACCGAGTTTGCCTGCATCAGTGCAAGTATCCTGCCGACGATTTCATCGCACAGGTTTTCAATTCTTTTTTGGAAAATATTCATATTCATATAAGGTTTAGATGTTGGACTTCTTTTTTGTATTTCTCCAGTGAAGGCTTGTATCCATGTTCATGGATAACGTCTTTCAGTTCTTTCAGGGTATAGGTCCGGGCTACGTCCAGCCCGTAGTCTTCCGCAAAGGCTTCTATTCCTATCAGGCAATACCCCATGTTGCGGTGTACCGTTTCGGCACTGATTTCCATCGAATCATCCGTTCCTTTGGGGAGAACGGTCTGTTCCTTCAACCGGCGGATCTTGTATTGCAGGCCGGAAGCGAGCCTTTCCATGTTCCTGTCATGGTATGTCAGTCCGTCTTTGCGGATACAGTATTCCACAGTCCGTCCCATGAATGAGTTGCGGTATATTTCGCATCCGAGGATGGTACGGATATGTTCCACCTCATAATACCGCATGGCTTGTACATCCTTCAAATCCTTTTGAATCTTCGGAATCCGGAATTGCGGGTCGTTGTCACATATTGTCTTTTCCAGCCATGTCCGGTGGAATGTGGTAATTTGTTTCCTGAACACTGTTTCGGCAGGCATATATCGGTTTTGATGGCGTGTCATGATAAGATAGTATTCACTTTCGTGCCATCCGCGTTTGCATTTCTGCAAGGCGATGTAAGTCAGTCCTATCCGGCAGTATCGGCGGCTGTCATTACGGTCCCTGATATGCTCGAAATCCGTTTCACATCCATAGAATTCATCCGGAAGTCCTGTATATTTCCGGAACTCCATGGCCCGTTCCTTGAAATGACGGATATTATCCTGGTCTTTTTGACATAGCTGCCTGGACATTTCAGGTGTGATGAATTCCATCCGCAGATAATGGAAGTATTGGGGTTTCTCCTTCAGGACTTTCTCGGCGAGATTTCTGGTCTGTAGTCTCTTCGGCAGTTGGGGAAGCCAGTACAGACTATGGCCGTGTTCAATGAAATATTCCACAAGTTTCCTGTTCCAGCGTTCCGACGGGATATCCGGATAGAACGAATCCCTCCTGGCCAGTGCCATACAGACCTCTTCCGTCATCAGGTTCGGCTCAAGATGGAAGTTATAACTGTTGATTTCTCTTTTCGCTTCAAGTGCATGAATAAGTCTTTCCGGTGTCCGGAACCGTCTGGGAAGTCTGTAAAACAGGTTTGGTTCCAGCTCCATTGCTTTGTCAGCCATGGCATCATCCGCATGTTTGGAGAACCATTCGTAATGTCCGTATGAATCGAAAATGCCATGCAGGTTGCCTGTCTTGTGACAGATGGCCTTCCATACGGTGTCATAGTCAAGCCAGCGTGTATCCACTTCCTTGATACAGCGTATGGCCCATTCCCTGTAGTATGCAGCCTGTTTGAAACATTTGGGCGTCATTCTGTCGATTGTTTGTGTTGTTATACGTCCATCGCGTAGCAGTCCTTTCCAAAGTCTGAAACCTTTCGCCTTTTGGGGAACGAAAGAAAGCATGGCTTTCGTTGCGGTCAGGAACTGCTGTTCGTATCTGTCCGGGCTGTAGCGGAAACCGTTGTCCTGCTGTACGTTATGGTAAAGGGAGTATATTGCATCACGGACAGTTCCGTTGTTCCATGATGATAAAGGTATCAGATGCAGGTAGTGCATGAAATTCCTGTGTGCGAACAGCGATTCAAGTATGTCACTGTTCCTGTATTTTTCCGGTATGTCAGGAAAATTACTCTTTTCGGCCTTTATTGCCCTTAGACAAATCTGGCGGTTACGTTTTTCTTCAGGTATCTTCGAAAGCTGCCAGGAACGCCATCCGTAATCATCTGTTTTGAATATACTGTCAAGTATTTCAGAAGTAATATATTTCTCCGGCAGATAGTTGACCAGTTCCGGACGGTGTTCGGCTGCGGCCAGTTCAACCATTTCCATTGTGATGAATTTGTCCGGCATACATGATATAGCCTTTGTCATATTGATTTCTTTCATGATTCCAGTTTTTTAGGTTTGATGACTTTTATAAGTTGTGTTTTGCGGAATACATATACCGTTTTCCCTTTTTCACTGACTCTTTTGGGAAGGCTTTTCCAGGTATCCCATCCGTTGACAACTTCCGGAGTGAATTCCAGTTTTCCCGTTTCGCCGATTACGGCAAAGGAAAGTCCTTTGTCCAGAGGGGAAGGCGTATGGTCCTTGTCGGGAACAAAGACAGAAAATTCAGGATTGCTGATTTCATAGATTTTTCCTTCATAGCCCAGAAACCATCTGCCATTTTCATACAGGTAAGTCCAGTCACCGAGCAGGAAGAACTTTTCCTTGCCTGATATTTCCTTTGCTTCGTGAATGGGATTCCCATTATTCAAAGGCCAACAGCTTGTCTTGTTTTCATTTGATGAGAGGCTGCCTCCCAGATGGAGCAGGTTTCCCAAAGCGAGCAGTTTTCTCACCCTGTCTTCCGTACGGTAGAATGTCCTGAGTATTCTTCCACAGTTTTCAAAATCACCTCTTTCAAAAACGGTGATGTACCGTATTCCTTCCGGCAGGGACATTCCGATGTAAGTGTTTTCGTCATTTGTCATAGTCGTATATTTTATATGATTGTTTATGAATGGGATTCTTTGTCATTCCAAGTCTCTTGCGCGGACTGGATTATAGGGACAGGACTGTACCAGGTAATTGGTATTTCTGCCCTGAGTCTGACTGTGCTGTCTGAAACATTCGATGTCATCTTCCTCCAGTTTCAGTTTTCTTCTGTTCTTCTGCAGAAAGTCTGCTGCCTTTTCTATGGAAGAGAAGACCGCCTTTGGCTCGAATGAACTGTATTCGTGCCATGCGTTGCAGCTGAAAAGGATATACATTTCAGCCTTTATTCTGTTACTTGTTGCCATATCTTATATTATTATTATGGTTGATAAACGACAAAGCCCGATTCCGCTGGTGACGGAACCGGGCCTGTCGTATTCGGTTTCAGGTTCTAATTCTGGTTATATGAAAGCAGGAAATCGGCCATTGCTCCGTTCTGTGGAATCATGGCAGGAAAATCAGTCTTTCCAGGCTTGTAGATTTCTGTCGCTACATTGTAGACATCCCACGCTGTAATGCGTGGCTGTTCAAGTGAGAGTTTGAGCAGTTCTTCCGTAAACACGGAAATCTGTCCCTGGTTAAGCGGATAGGTGTCCACCTGTGATGCCAGTCTTTTGTCTGCACTGTCATGGGATACACGCAGAGCCGTCAGCATACCGATGATCATGTACAATTCACCGGGTGTCAACACCTTTTCCTTGAGCCTTTGGATTCGGCTTCTGTCCGCATCCATGTCACGCTCAAAATTGCGCATCCAGTCATCCACCTTCCCGAACAGTTCCTCGGTAGTCACCTTGTCCTTGCCATAGTTGGCAACGCTTCGTTCGGGTGAAAGGATACACTGGTTGTGGCAGATACGTACACAGGGACCTATTGCCGCCTGGATACCGTCCTGATGGTAGGCTACCACGAGTGTGGTTGTCAGTTCATCGGTATCCCCGTTCAGAATACGGATGGTGGTGAAGATTCTTCGCAGTACATGTGCTTCTACCGCCTTCTCTCCATAGGTCTGTTCAACCTGCGGCAGGATGACCACTCCGGGCTGTGTCCGGTTCTTGTTCTGGGCGGCGAAGATTTCCTCCACCTCGTAGTTCAGGTTGTGACGGCGGCAGATGTCCGTCATGCGCTGGATGACCTGGTAGTGGTAGATACCCCTGACCGGATTGCCGTAGATGTCGTTCTCCTTGTAGGTACGCTGGAGTGTTTCAAGGTCCATTACTTCGATTCCGTTGTTCTGGAAATCAAACTGTCTCTGATTGTTCAATGTTGCTAAAGCTTCCATAATTATATTTTTTAAAAGGTTGGTAATTATTTGTCCAATAGGTTGATGATACGGACTGCCTCTTTGAAACGTCCGATATTTTCCGGAAGAGGATTCCTGTATTCCTCTTCCTTCATGCGTCTTATAGAAGGTATTCCCGTCAAGGGCAGTGCCTGGTTGACTTTCCATCCGTCGGTGAACGCCTTCGGCTGGAGACTGTCATGACAGATCACTTCCCCGACACATCCGTGGACGAGCATGTTGCATACGGTCATCATGCAGCAGGTCCGGCTGATGTCTTCCCCGACCAGATAGTTCCCCGGATTGTACGCATGGTATGCCAGCAGGAGTCTTCCGCTGCCGCATGTGGGGTCTCCCATCCTCTGTCCGGTCTCTTTTTTACCTGCCGCGCACATGACCATGAGTTCACAGATATGTGACGGCGTGAAGAACTGTCCGTTTGCCTGCTGTCCCGGTTTTGAGCAGTAAGCCATGTGGAGTTCACCGAAAGCATCGAACCAGCCCGACCTGCCGATTTGTTTCTGCATGATACGTGTCCATTCGGCTGTCATTTCCATGAACGAGGCGTTTTGCTGACGCTTGTATTTCCAGTTGCTTATTGGCGGTGCTCCAGGAGAGAAGCCGTGGATTATGAAACGCAGCAGGTCGTTGAATACGGTCTGTATTTCATAGCCGCATGAGGAGGCAAAGCCTGTGATGAGCCTGTCGAGCGGCCTGATTTCGTTGGAGATTTCATATCGTGCCATATTCCTTAATTTTATAATTGGTTATATACTGTCGTTGATTCTGTATACTGTTACGGTATGGTTTTCATTGTCCGTGTGGATTCTGACGGGACCGTATCCCATAAATTTCATGCGGATTTGTCCGTGCTGTCCCATACCGTTCCACTGCTCACGTGATATTTCCTTAATATCCATGCGGTATCCCCAAAGTACAAGAGAGTCAGGCAGGATTCCCTTGTAGAGTCTGCCTTTCAGGATTGCGGCCAGCTCGTCCAGCTCGCTCCGGCTGTACAGCGTGAATGAATCGCTGCGGAAGGTGTATTCGCCTGTCCTTTCCCTGTCCCGGTGTTTCATGATATGATAGCGGAACCAGTTACGGGTGGTGTAACCGTCATACAACGGATTCGGTTCTCTGTATTCCCATTTCCTGACCGGAGCATCGAACCTGAGACTGCCCGTATTGCTGCGCTTCCCGAATCCCCATGTCCTGAATATGCGGATTTTAGTACCTGCGGGTTTCATGTTCCGGATATTGACCTGCGTCCAGGGACTTCCGGTGGTATCATAGGCGGCTTTTCCCATGTCATCGAAACAGAATACCGTTTCCGGTATCAGGCATATATCCGCATATTTTCCTGTTATCCGTTCTATATGAGCTTTTCCGAAATAGTCACCTGAACGTGAGACAAATTCCACGCAGTCTCCTTCTGTCGGGCACATATGCCTGCTTCGGACATTCTCCATCAGTTCCAGCATACGGTTCACTTTCCGTACTTCCTTTTCTGTAATGGGATACCCGAAGTCACCGTTTGCCAGTTCAAGACTGTCAAGGTCATATCGTATCTTTGTATTCATCCTGTTCTCCTCCTGTTTTGTGTATAGCGTTCAACCTGTCGGGTGATCATATCACAGAATTTCTGGCCGTTTTCTTCCTCACCCCTGAAATAGGCGGCCATCATCAGCAGGTTCCTGTTGTAATAATGCACCCATTTGTCATGGAAATGTGCGCCGGGAACCTGTCCGAATGTTTCCTGAAACAGTTCCAGCGTCAGATCCTCGTCCTGTCTCCTGTTGTATTCCCATATTGCCAGAAGCAGCATGTCATTGTAATTCAGTCTCATATTGCGTTGGTATTTGAAATGGCCATTATGATGTTGCAGCAACCGATTTCCCGGACATTCTCCTTCAGCTTTCCGTTGTTTACCAGTCTGTCGTATGCCTCATGTACAAACCTGTATGCAGGCGAATCATATCCGATACCGTGAAGATGTGATGTCGTCGCCACATTTATCCGTGATGCCATCATGGAAAGTATGTCCTCTTTCCCTGCCCGGCGGTTGCTGAAGGCATCCAGTATGTTCCGGTGGATGCACGTTCCGTATCTGGCACGGTAATATTCCATTTCTTCTTCATCGGTGAAGGAATACACCTCTTCCGCTATCGTATCCTTTACAAGACGGAATGTACGGCCTCCTTTTTTCAGTATGGCTGTAATCTGTGGAATATGCAGTGTTTCACAGTAGCCGCTTATTTCCATCGGATGCACGTACAGGCGTGTCTTTCCTTTTACAAGATACATGGCCTGTGATGTACAGCCGGTTCTGTCCGTGTCGAATCCCTCTCCATGGAACTTCTCTTTTATTTCCTTGTAGAATGCGTCCGTTTTCTCATGGGAAAGACCTTTTCCCCATTCATATCCGCTTTCCAGACTGAAAAGCAGATGGAAGAGGGTTGTCCGTCCGGTCTTGCTTTCCCAGTAGCCGTAAAGGTCAGTCGTGCCGGATTTAGGTCCGAACCTGTATCCGTCCGGAGTATAGCTTTCCATCACTTCCAGGAGTGAGTTCATGAAATTTTCCGATTCTTCCGAATTCCACCATTCTGACGTATCGTCATCCATGGCATAAGCCGGTATATGGTTCATAACCTGCAGGTATTCCGGAGTTTCTTTCAGAATGTCCAGCATCCTTGTGACGGCTTCCTTCCTTTGTCTGATGGAGAACAGTTCTGTTCCGGTATCCGCGTGAAGCCTGTTCTGTGTCTTCTGGTCTGTAATCATGACTTCTGATATTTATTGTTATACATTGTCTGCCTGTAAGGTACAGGCATTCTTATTTCTTGTTGTCCCTGTTGTCTGTTTGCCCGCATCCCTGCAAGGCTTGGCGGAAAAAAATACCGGAGCGAAGCGAGGATGATTTTTTTCCAGACAACCAGCCCGGCAGGGCCGCCTTGCGGGAGTTGCACGGCAAACAGCTATTTTTGCAGCAAGAAATGAGGATGCTGTCATCATGTCTGCGGCATAAAAAAAGGGAACCCCATATTGCATGAGGCTCCCCAATACAGACTGTCGCATATATGTCAGGTATGTATGCTCCATCCGTGGAAACGTTCCATGGTGACGGCAAAGGACTCGTCCGGATTTCCATGATATAGCAGTCCTCCGACAATGCCTGTATTCCCGTCCGGATAACGTTCGCAGAATCCGAACGAATAAGGCGCATGGTCGTAATAGAGTTCGATTTCGCATGGACGGTTCTCGTTCTTCTCCCATTGTTTTAGACGTTCAAGACAGTTTTCCAGTGTCTTGTCATTGATTGATTTTGCATACTGTACGACCTTGTCGTAATGCTCTTGTGAACAGCAGATTTTCATATCGTTTGAATTTATTGGTTGGTAAATGTTTTTTCAGTCAATCCAGAAAGTACCGCAATGAGGGCACCTGCATCCGGCAGGATATTCATTCGAATACCGCACGTCACGGTGGCGTTTGTAGTTCATGTCACCGAAGGTGCATTTCCCGTCTCGGAATGTCTGCTCATAAGCGGCTTCCTGTTTCTTGTATTCAGCCATCCGGCTTTTTCGGACAGATCCGGTAAAAGGTATCATGCCCGTTTCCCATTTTGTGGAATCACACCAGTCATTGGTCATGCCGCAGACTTCATTGGCATAGGAATAGTGTACCTGTGAATCGACAAACAGGTTCTCTCTTCGGAAAGGGAAAGTGATATCCAGCGGAATCCGTACATGATGTCCGGAACCGTTCCGGCTGTCGGCAATGGCCACCACTACATTCCCGTGGAAACGGATGCTTTTGAAATCGTTCTCAGGGTCTTTGCTGATGAGCCTGTCAAACATGGCGTTGAAGTAGATGCGCAGTTCTCCGCCGTATGTGGCATTCTCTACCAGTTCTTCAATCTTCTCGTCAAACTGCCCCTTTTTCAGATGCAGTGCGCGGCGTACCTTATGGCAGGCCATGGCGACTGATTCTCCCCGCAGTGAACAACCGGTCAGATATCCGCTGATTTCCACTCCAAGCGAATAGAAGAAATTAGTGACGGACGAGTTGCGTATCAGGTCCTTTACCGGGTCGGAATCGTTCCGGTCGTAGATAAGTTCCCTGATTTCATCTTCATGCTCTTCAAACTCTCCGGCTAAATTGTCCGCTTCCATGTTCTTTCTTGTCTCCTCCAGATAGTCGTGCATGTTTGAGCTTTCCTGTTCCTCATACCATTCGTATACCTTTTCATAGAGTTTTTCCATATTGTTGGAACGGATGCATTCCTCCTGGATGTCTTCATGCTCATCAAGGTCATCCCGGTAATCCACGTAGTAGAGGCTTACATACTGTGGAATATAGTCTGTAAGTTGTAATGTCTGGTTCATGATTCCTGATTTTAAGAGTTATACAAACGAAAAAGCCCTGCTTGTCGTGCAGGGCCTGATTCTTGTGGAACTGAAACCTTTGGAATGTCTGTTTGTATGGTATCTCCATGTCTCAAGCAGATAATCCTTGGTTCCCTTGATACTTCCGTGTACCATACATCCTTTTTCATCATACAGGTAGCAGGTGTTAAGGAGAACCGGTATGCCGTCATGCACCTTGTACATGTGCAGCTCAATATCATTCTTTATGGCGGCAGACTTTTCCTTTTCCACTTTTCTGTGTATGGCTTTTCTGACCTCGCCGATATGGGGAGAGGTATAGCCGATTATTTCCGAATGGAATGCAAACTGATATTTTTCCATAACACTTTGTCCGTATTAAAATTCTGATATAAGTTCATCTTCATATACCTCCAGTTCAAGACCGCTCTCGACAATCCTGACCAGCCAGCGGCATTCCAGTCTTTCCATCAGTTCGACGGCACGGTATCCCTTATAGGGACGTTTCAGAAATACAATGTCTCCGGTTTTCATATTTGTTCCTCCTTTTTATTGTGCGTAGATTGTTTCTATCAGTTCTGCATCCGTAAGATAGCGCAGTTCCTGTGTGGAGCAGAACAGGCAGATGCCATCCAGCAGTTCATTTGCCGCAGCATCCAGGTTTCGTACTCCTTCGATCAGAGATTCTTCCAGTTCCTTGCTTGAAACAAGATATATTCCGTGAATGTCATGAACAGTTCTCAAAGGGAAACGTCTTTCCTGATAGATGATGTCCTTTATCATGTCATCCTGTGGTGGCAGTTTGGCGCTGATTGTCTTGAACTGTTCGGGTGCAAGTTCCTTCAACCTGTCAGGATTGAAGCGGAACATTCTGAATCCCTGATATTCAAATCCGACAGACTCCGCTATTCTGTTACTGGTCAGGAAATCATGTACGTGTCTGTTGCAGTCCCGGTTGTCCACATAGGCATGGAACGGGGGAAGGGAATTGAGGTTGACGGTGATGTCCGTGTAGGATTCCCAGCATTCCGGATTCTCCTTAGACCGGGATTCAAGTCCTACATACAGATTGTCATTGTCGATATAACTGTTAAGGACGAGTCTGACCTCAATGCGCTCAGCCGGATCTGTGGCTGTTTTCCAGTATAGAGTGTTTGATTTGTTCATACTTGTATTGTTTTTATGAGGGAATACGGCAGTTATTCTACCGCATTCCCCCGAATGTTATGATTTGATATTTATTTGTTCCTGTGCGGACTCCTTTTTCACAGTTCTCAATCTTTTTAGGAGATACAGGAAATATTCACGGTCATAGATCCGGAAAAGAAATTCCTCTGATGTCTCCTTGATGTGTCCGATGAAAGTTGCGGATTCCCTGCCGGGAGGATATTGAAAGAAATGTCCGTCAGAAACAAGGGTGAGCTTCTTTCCGGATACATGGTCTATCAGTTCGTCCGGAGTTTCGTAATGCCCTTTTCCTTTATAGAACTGAAAATGGTTCCGGCGAAGACTTTTCAGGGTATTCGCCATGTCTGTCCTTGCTTGTCTGGAATCTGATTGGATGACAAGGTTGCAGATGAATACGGGATGTTTTCCGTCCAGTGAAAAATAATAGGGAATGAGTCTGGCTCCGCTGATTGTTTTGCTTGTTTCCTCTTTTGAGATTACGGCTTTCCGGTTGATGATTTCCAAGTGACGGTCTATCTGACTGTCCAGTTCGGATTGCGGAGTGAGTACGGAGCGCAGGCCCTTGAAATATCTTCCTTGACGGGTAAAGCAGAAAGAGTACATATTTCCGTAATACGGTTCTCCCACAAAGAACGAGTTTTGTCTCATGCGCAAGGGTGGCAGTACATCCAGCAGGTCATAGTAATCTTCTTCGGTGATTTCCTTGAACGGTTCGGACAGGGACTGATGGTATAGCCGCAGCTTCTTGTCTATATCAGAAGGTGTCACTGCTTTCAGATAGGGATTGTTTTCCCGTATGCGCAGTTCTTCGATTGTTTCCTCACCATAGTCATTATGGAATCCGTCACTCATACTTGTCAGGCATGTTCCGTCGAAGTATCGGGAATCGATTACATATTTCAATCGGTCTTTCATGTCTTATAGGTTTTGAAGGTTCAACACTCTTTTGACTGCATATACGGCATTCTGTGTAAGTTGCCGTTGCCATGCCTGGTATCTCGGCGACCATTTGAAACCGTATGATTTCAGCTCCTTGCGCCTCTGGTCATCCGGAATACTGTCAAACAGGATTTGCAGGCGGTCTGCCTCATAGTTCCATACCAGCGTTCCGCCTTCAAATTTCAGTTCACGGTTTTCCCGTTCTCTGATTTCCTGAAGTTTCAGTCTGGCCTGGCGTGCCATTTCCGGCAGTTGGAAGAAACGGTTCCGCGGAGTGATAACCGGTTTTTTGCATTGCGCATTGAAGTCTGTAATGAAGTCCACCGCTTTCTGTACGATTTCCACTTCTCCTTTTCCTGCATAGGTGCTTACCTTATTAAGGATACTGCTGACAAACAAGGCACGGCTGTATCCTCTTGCTTTACCGGTATCAATATCATGAATGGTCTGTGCGCTGCTTGCAATGTCACGCTTCAGACGGTTCCATGCCTCTTCCTGCTTCTGTTCTTCCGGTTTGGCAGCCTCTTTCATCCTTTCCATGGCAGCCTTGAAGCGGTTACGCCAGTCATGAAATTCATCAAATCTGTTCTGGTATGCGTCCAAGGCCTTGTTGTTGCGCTGACAGTTGAATTTGGCAGGCCCTGTCACCATCGGACTGGCACATCGTGAGAGACTGCCCAACAGGGCGGAGAACTTGCTATGGTATGCACTGACATACTCGTTCTGCTTTTCTTCCGGAATCTGTTTCAGATCCTCTACAAGTTGTTTTTCATATTGCATGATGTCTGTTTCCGCCCTTGCTTCAGGTTCGAAGGAACTCCATCTGTACGCGTTGTATGCAGCATCAAGCAGGTCTTCCAGATAGCCGGGATACAGGAATTCCACAGCTTCCCATTTTTCAAATTCAGACGGATGAAGTTCTGTTTCTCCGTCTGCCGCTTCGATTGTGTGTACATAGGAGCCCATTCCAGTACAGCGTTTACGGAAATGAAAAAGGACGGCTTCGTCATCCGTCCCTTGTTCTCTGATTTTCTTCACTCGGTAAGCATTCTTTCTTGTCAACGTGATAACCGTCTGTTTTTCGGTCTTGTCCTTCATGAGGTCTGCTACTGTACCTTCACATACCTTCTTTCCAACTTCTTCAGTCATATTCTTTTATTTAAATTAGACATGACCGGCTCCGTGGAGCCAGTATTTCAATTTCTTACTGGCCCGGCTGTTCTTTGCCAATGACCGGTGCAAGGCTTGGCGGAAAAAAATACCGGAGCGAAGCGAGGATGATTTTTTTCCAGCCAACCAGCCCGACAGGGCCGCCTTGCACAGTCAGTGGCAAAGGGCGATATTTGCTGTAAGAAATGAAATAATGGTTGAAAATTATATTGCGAACTTGTTTTGCAGTACTTTCATTTCATTGGCAATGGTAGAATTCATTATTTTGGCATAAATACGAGTTGTACGAATGTCCGTGTGTCCTAACATTTTGGCAATGGATTCCAAGGAAACCTTATTTGCAATAGCCAGTGATGCAAATGTATGTCTTGCAATATGTGTGGAAAGATTCTTCTGAATACCACATACATCAGCTATTTCTTTCAAATAACTGTTCATTCGTTGGTTGCTGGGAACAGGAAGTAATAATCCTTTTTCATTGCAGATTGGATTTGACTGATATTTCTCTAAAATAAGTCTTGGTATATCCAACAATGGAATGTCGCACATATTATCGGTCTTTTCCCTTGCTTTTCTTATCCACCATTCACCATTATCAGCCTGTACAAGGTGTTCCTTTTTCAGATTCTTTACGTCTGTGAAAGCCAAACCGGTGAAGCAACAGAAGATGAATATGTCCCTTACGGTTTGTAATCGTTGAATATCAAAATCTTTATTGATGATTTTGCGAAGTTCCATTTCGTTTAAGAATTCACGGTTACACTTGGTCTGTTTGAAGTGTATTTCTGCAAACGGATCATCAGTTATCCACTTCTTTATCAATGCAGTTTTGATGATTTTCTTTAAATTCTTCAGATATTTCACTGTTGCATTTTGCGCACAGTTTTTCTGTATTTTAATGAAATGTTCGAATTTGGTTATAAATTCATAGTTGATTGATTTTAATGGAATATCAGCCAGTTTATACTGTTCACTGATAAACTCCTTCAAATATCTTGCTGTACGTTCGTATCGAAGTACAGTACCTTCGGCATATTCCTTGTTCATTAATTCCCGATATTCCGAATTGTGTTCCTGGAATACTTCAAGCAGCATTTTGGGAGTAGAGTGTTCTCCATAATAGATATTTTTTATAATATCTGCTGTAATAGGTTTACCGTCCTGCTCAAGTTCACGGTGAATTTGAAGGATTTTAGTTCTTATCGTATCAAGATAGTGGTTTATTTCTTGATACTTCTTTTCCCTGCCAATCGCGCATTCTTTTTGCGTATTCCATTTTGTAACATCTATACTTCGCTTGATTTGTACCTCTGCACGTTTTCCGTTTATTGTGATACGCATACAGATTGGTGCTTCTCCATTTTTAAGCAGCTTTGATTTCTTCAGGAAAAACAATACCGTAAAATAGTTTCTTTGCATTGCCATACTCTTCTTTTTTTGATGGTGTAAAAATACATGTTTTGAAAAGAGTTTGTTTTATGCAAAACGCAGAGAATCAGTGAAATACAATCCAATCAGGTGGACTTGTTTTTAAGTGGAAATCAAGTCCACCTATTTCACCTCCTGTAAGATGCCGTATTCTGCTTCAATTTGCAGTGTGGATAAAAAGAAAAACCGCTGATAATGATTGATTATCAGCGGTTTTCGTTGTTTTGCTTTTTGTTTGAGTGATCCGCCTGGGGCTCGAACCCAGGACCCCAACATTAAAAGTGTTGTGCTCTACCTGCTGAGCTAGCGAATCAATCCTTCAGTGCTTTCTTTCGAATGCGGGTGCAAAGGTAGAACATTTTTTTATAACTCCAAAAGAATTCAAACATTTTTCTTATCTTTGTGCCATTATCAACAATATATAATCATACATTATGGCTGCTGACGATAAAAAAATTATCTTCTCAATGGTAGGAGTGAGCAAAGCATTCACTCCTAATAAGAATGTGCTGAAAGACATTTACCTGTCGTTTTTCTATGGAGCGAAAATCGGTATTATCGGTTTGAACGGTTCTGGTAAATCAACGTTATTGAAGATCATCGCCGGTTTGGAGAAATCCTTTCAGGGAGAAGTGGTGTTTTCTCCGGGATATTCCGTGGGGTATTTGGCACAGGAACCTTATTTAGACAACACAAAGACAGTAAAAGAAGTAGTGATGGAAGGTGTGCAACCCATTGTTGACGCACTGACAGAATACGAAGAGATCAATCAGAAATTTGGTTTACCGGAGTATTATGAGGATCAGGATAAGATGGATGCTCTTTTTGCTCGCCAGGGTGAATTGCAAGATATCATTGATGCAACTGATGCATGGAATCTGGATAGCAAGTTGGAGCGTGCGATGGATGCTCTCCGTTGTCCGCCTGAAGATCAGCCGGTAGAAAATCTCTCCGGAGGTGAACGTCGCCGGGTAGCTCTTTGCCGTTTGTTGCTGCAGAAACCGGATGTGCTTTTGCTGGACGAACCTACCAACCACTTGGATGCAGAGTCTATCGATTGGTTGGAACAACATCTACAACAATATGAAGGTACGGTTATTGCTGTGACGCACGACCGTTACTTCCTCGATCACGTTGCCGGATGGATTCTTGAACTGGATCGTGGTGAAGGTATCCCCTGGAAAGGTAACTACTCTTCCTGGTTGGAACAAAAGACCAAACGTATGGAAATGGAAGAAAAGACCGCCAGCAAACGTCGTAAAACACTGGAACGTGAGTTGGAATGGGTACGCATGGCTCCGAAAGCCCGTCAGGCGAAAGGTAAGGCACGTCTTAACTCTTATGACAAATTGCTGAATGAGGACGTGAAGGAGAAAGAAGAGAAACTTGAAATCTTTATTCCGAATGGTCCCCGTCTAGGTAATAAGGTCATTGAAGCCAAACATGTGGCTAAAGCATACGGTGATAAATTGTTGTTTGACGATTTGAACTTTATGCTTCCTCCTAATGGTATTGTCGGTGTGATTGGTCCTAATGGTGCGGGAAAGACGACATTGTTCCGCCTGATTATGGGATTGGAAACAGTGGATAAAGGAGAATTTGAAGTAGGAGAGACTGTAAAGGTGGCGTATGTAGACCAGCAACACAGAGATATTGATCCGAATAAGAGCGTATATCAGGTAATTTCCGGTGGTAATGAGTTGATCCGCATGGGTGGACGTGACGTGAATGCGCGTGCATACCTTTCCCGTTTCAATTTCTCCGGAGGCGATCAGGAAAAACTCTGCGGTGTATTGTCCGGTGGTGAAAGAAACCGTTTACACTTGGCGATGGCTTTGAAAGAAGAAGGTAATGTACTGTTGCTCGATGAGCCTACCAATGATATCGACGTAAACACTCTGCGTGCTTTGGAAGAAGGTTTGGAAGATTTCGCCGGCTGTGCAGTAGTTATCTCGCACGACCGTTGGTTCCTCGACCGTATCTGTACACATATCCTTGCTTTTGAAGGAGACTCCAATGTATTCTACTTCGAAGGTTCATATTCAGAATATGAAGAAAACAAAATGAAACGTTTGGGAAATGAAGAACCAAAACGCGTTCGTTATAGAAAGTTAATGACTGACTAGTATAAAGTAATAGATTGAAGCATTTCTAATGCTTTCTGTTTCAAAATAAAAGGCTCTGCAAATATTGTAGAGCCTTTATCGTTTTATAACGTGGCGAAACGTTTATCTCTCTTAAAAAATTGTAGTGTAATCGTAATGTAGTTCTAAATATTATTAATTATATTTGTGCACAGTTTTTAAAAGCAAACAATTTATATTAACTAATCAACTACATTTATGTTAAAGAGAATGCGATCTTTTTTAGTAGCGGCGATGCTCATGGTCATTGCTACCGTTAGTGCGCAGGTTACCACTTCTAGTATGAGTGGTAAGGTTACAGCACAAGATGAACCTATCATTGGAGCGACTGTGGTTGCAATCCACGAGCCGTCAGGTACACGTTATGGTACAGTGACTAATATCAGTGGTCAATTTAATTTGCAAGGTATGCGTACCGGTGGTCCTTACAAAGTTGAAGTTTCTTATGTTGGTTATCAGACTGCTATTTATAAAGGTGTAAATTTATCGTTAGGAGAAGTATACACTTTAAATGTAGTTTTAAAGGAAAGTTCTGAATTATTGGATGAAGTTATAGTAACAGCACAGAAAACAGTAGAGAAGATGGGGACTGTAACGAATGTGAGTGAGCGTCAGTTAACGACATTGCCTACTATTAATCGTAGTATTACTGACTTTACTAAACTTTCTCCTTATGCGGGTGGCAGTAATTCTTTTGCCGGACGTGATGGACGTTATAATACAATAACTGTGGATGGTGCAGCTTTGAACAATAATTTTGGTTTGAGTACTAATAATTTGCCGGGTGGAGATGCGCAGCCTATTTCACTTGATGCAATTGATGAAATTAGCGTTAATGTTTCTCCTTATAGTGTTACGTATTCCAATTTTACGGGAGCTTCTATTAATGCTGTAACCAAGAGTGGTACAAACGAATTAAAGGGAACAGTTTATACATATCAGAAACCAAAGAATTTTATAGGAAAATCTATTAACGATGTTGACGTTCCTAATGTGGAAAGTTATAAATCCAGTTTGTATGGCTTTACATTAGGAGCTCCGATAATAAAAAATAAACTATTCTTTTTTGTAAATGGAGAATTAGAAAATAGTACTAGCCCTGGTATTTTGTGGACTCCTAGTCAAGAAGAAGGTGGAAGTGGGGATAATCAAAATCATATTTCTAGAACTTGGATAAAGGATTTGAAGACAATAAGTGATTTTGTAAAGGATAAATATGGATATGATCCGGGAAGTTATGATAAATTTGATGATTTCGAGAGTAAAAATTGGAAGCTTATGGCTCGTTTGGATTGGAATATTAATAAAAGTCATAAACTGTCATTACGTTTTAACACAGTGAAATCAGAAAATGATGCTAGTATTAGTTCAACCTCTTCGGTAATCACTAAAGCTAATTCAAACCGTTATGGGGTTGATGCATTTGCATTTGGAAATTCCAACTATGGTTTTAGAAATATTGTAACGTCTCTTTCCGGTGAGTTGAATAGCAATTTTTCTTCTTCAGTACAAAACAAATTATTAGTGACTTATACCCATATCCGAGATTCTCGTACAACTAAGGGAGATGCGTTTCCAATGGTTGATATTTACAAGGACGGTAAGCAGTATATGACATTGGGTACAGAATTGTTTACTCCTTTTAATGATGTCGAGAATAATGTATTTAGTGTTACTGACAATGTAACTATTAATAAAGGAAACCATTTGATAACTGCCGGTGCAACATTTGAAAGACAGTATTTCATGAATTCATATTTACGTGCTCCTTATGGATATTATCGTTATGCTTCAATGGACGATTTTATGACGGGAGAAAAACCGATGCTGTATGGCATTACTTATGGATATAATGGAAAAGACGCTCCGGGAGCTGAACTGACATTTGGTATGTTGGGAGCTTATGCACAAGATGAATATTCTATTACACCTAATTTAAAATTGACATATGGATTACGCTTTGATTTACCGTTATATTTTGATGATTTGTTAGGGAATGCGGCTATCAAAGAACAGTCATTTAATGGAACGAATGTTGACGTATCCGAATGGCCGAAAAGTAAATTGTTAATATCTCCTCGTTTAGGATTTAATTGGGATATAAAAGGTGACCGTTCTATTGTTTTGACTGGAGGTACAGGCTTGTTTACAGGGTTATTACCATTTGTATGGTTCACTAACCAACCGACAAATGCAGGTCAGATGCAAAATATGGTCGAATTTGAGACTTCGGAATTACCGGCAAACTTTGCTTTTAATCCAAATTATAAAGAAACTCTTACCCAAAATCCGGATATGTTTCCATCAACTCCGGGAAATGAGGTCCCCGGTGCTATAGCTTATGTGGATCCGAATTTTAAAATGCCTCAAGTTTGGCGTAGTAATGTAAATGCAGAGTTTCAGTTACCTTATGGATTTATGCTTTCTGTTGGTGCTATGTATACACGTGATATATATAATGTTGTTCAGAAGAATATGAACGAAAAGGCCCCTTCTGGAACCTATAATGAACAACCGGGACGTGTATATTGGACTAAGAATAATTACTATGACAATCCTAAGACGAAAACCGTTATACAGTTGACTAATGGGGATGAAAAAGGTTATCAATATTCTTTTAATGCAGTATTAACGAAGAAATTTGATTTTGGCTTTACAGGTTCATTTGGGTACACTTATACAATGGCTAAAGATATGACGGCAAATCCAGGTTCATCGGCGGCTTCAGTATGGCAGAATAATGTTGCAGTTAATTCATTGAATGATCCGGGTGTCTCTTATTCTTTATTTTCTACCCCGCATCGTTTGATAGCTAATGCTTCTTATGAAGTTGCTTATGCGAATATGAAAACGACTGTTTCTTTGTTCTATACAGGTTACCAACAAGGACGTTTTTCTTATACCTATTCTAATGATATGAACGGTGACGGAAACTATTCCGATTTGATGTATGTGCCTGCTTCTAAAGAAGAAATGACATTTGTGGATATTAAAGATAAACAAAATAATGTGACTTATTCGGCGGTAGACCAACAAGAAGATTTTTGGAACTATGTAAATAATGACTCTTATTTGAATGATCACAAGGGGCAGTATGTAGAACGTGCTTCTTCTTTAGAACCGTGGATTCACCGTTTTGACATGAAGATAGCACAGGATTTTTATGCTAAGATTGGTAGCCGTAAGTACGGTATTCAAGTAAGTCTTGATATGTTGAATATTGGTAACTTATTAAATTCGAAGTGGGGGGCTTATCGCTCTTGCGGTTTGCAGAGTTATGATAATGTAAGGTTGTTAAAAACAGCAAGTAAGGTAGGAGAACCTCTTACTTATCAGATGAATGCATCTTCTCGCGAGGTGTTCCAGAAAAATTCTAAATGGGATTATACTGCTTCTACAGGTAGTGCATGGCAGATGCAGTTAGGCGTTAAGTTTACATTCTAGAATATTTATATAAAAAGATGCTTCGTTCAATAAACGGAGCATCTTTTTTATTTCATCCTCATCACCACCGGATTATGATCGCTATAATTAAGATCCGGCGAGAAGTAATCCGTGCTATTCAGTTCCGGTGAATGGAGAATATAGTCGATTCTCAACAGATGCTTGAAGTACTTGAAAGTATACATATACCCATGCCCGCTCCTCTGAAAACCATCCTGCAACTTATCACCTTTTATAGTATGATAAACATACGAAGACGGCAGAGAGTTAAAGTCACCGCAGACTAGAGTAGGATAGGGGGAGGCGGCTATCAGTTGCTTGAGAAGATCAGCTTGTACGGCCCGTTTCCGGAAATTCTCATGTAAGCCGTCGATAAGTCCCAGGGCAGCATGTTCCACTCTTTGGGAATCATCCGTACGAAGTCCCTTTTCCAGTTTGCGTTTATTCTGGCTTACTTCTGTTGTTTGGAGATGATTGTTGAACAGGCGGATGGTGCGACCATTGATTTCAATATCACATGCAAGACTGCAATTTTTCGAATCAGGATAGATGATAAGATGCTCCTCCTTGATAGGATAACGGCTGAAAACAGCCAGTTGCAACAGATTCTTCCCTTCGGGCGAAGAAGGAATATAGTGATACGGCCAATTAGAAAGAGCTGCGGATATACTATCGATGCCAAACTCATCGTTAATGCCAAATTCTTGAAAACAGAGAATATCTGCTTGCAGATTTCTCATGTAAGAAGCAATCTCCTTGCATGAGTAGCCGGTATGCTCGTGGTTAAAGGCATCGACGTTGTAAGTAGCAACCGTCAACACTCCCGGAGTATATACATTCATTTTAACCATCGGTGACGAAGCCGGACTGAAAAAAGGCGATTGTAATACACAGCTCATATATCCCCAATTGCTGAATATAGCAATCAGAGGGATGAAAACCCAGCACCGCCAACGAATCGTCCAGTAGATAGCAGAAGCAAGATTAGCCAATAAAAGTATCGGCAGTATCAAACCGATGAAAGGCATAAATTTGAAACTATCCGGTGCGGCATTGCCTACGAAAGCACCCGCAATGGTAACTCCTGCCAAAATACTGGTCAGCACGATGGATATGTAATAAAACAGTCTGTAAAAGGCTTTCATTTAATCTAAATTATTTGCTGGTTATATCATGAGGGATTAAGCTCTCTACGAAGGAAGCAACCATTTATGAATCATTGCTTTCAACTTATCATCCGCTATTGGTTTAGCTATAAAATCATTGCACCCCGCTTCTTCAGCCGCTTTCCGGTCCTGTTCGTATGCAAAGGCACTTTGAGCAATAATAGGAACAGTGGCAGACAGTTCACGGATGATTTTTGTAGCTTCCAGTCCGTCCAGATTCGGCATCTTGATATCCATCAAGATAAGATCCGGTTTCACTTCATCGAACATCGTGACAGCTTCCATTCCGTCATGCGCACGTATAAGCTGATGGTCTTTACCTAGAATAGCCTTCAATAAGTCGAAATTGCTGTCCGTATCTTCGGCAACCAAAATACAGGCATGCCGTGTATTTGCAGAATTGTCAACACTCGAATCAGCAGTTTTTCCGGCAGATGCTATTCCAGCGATGTTTCCTTCACCATTCTCTTTCTTTGAAGAATCCACATTTGCAGGATTTGCAATCGTGTATGGCAAAGTAAATGTAAACGTCGTTCCCTTGCCAAATTCGGAGTTGACGGAAATCTTTCCACCGAGCCGTTCAACAATAGACTTACAGATAGATAACCCCAATCCTGTGCCCTGCGCATGATTGTTCAGCTTTGCAAAACGCTCGAACACACGCCCCACTTTCTCCGGTTCAATCCCTGTTCCGGTATCCGTTACGTGGAATACAATCTGATTGCCCGCCAGTTTGTAACCATAACTGATGCTTCCTTCCTTCGTAAACTTGACAGCATTTCCAATCAGATTTGAAATCACCTGGAATACCCGGTTCTTGTCCGTTTCAATCATCAGACTTTCGTCCGAGGATTCATAGACAAGGCTTACTCCTTGCGGAGTACGGAATATATGAGCATCGTGCACTTCCCGGCAGAGATTATGGAGACTAGCCGGTCCGAAGGAAAACTCGATGGTTCCCGATTCAATCTTCGAGAGGTCGAGAATCTCGTTGATAAGTTGCAGGAGACGTTCGTTGTTCGCGTTTACGATGTTATAATACGTCTTCCGTTCTTCCGCATCATCGCTTTCGGCAATGAGATGCGAGAAACCTACGATAGCATTCAGCGGCGTACGTATTTCATGACTCATATTGGCGAGGAAGGCCGACTTCAGGCTATCAGACATTTCCGCTTTCTCTTTCGACGATTGAAGTTCCCGTTTTATTATTTCCAGCTCCGTGATGTCCCATTCGATGCTGACGATGATAGGCGAAGATAATTCGTCACCGTCCACCCGGATTTTCCGTTTGTCGAGGATAATCATGTTTCCGTTTCTGTCCTTTCCTTCAGCAGTCCAGTGCAGACCTTTTCCGGTGGTAGCCACCTGGATATCTTCTTGTCTCTTCTTTTCGGCTACGATAGGCGGGTAGAAATCGAAGTCATTCTTGCCGACAGGGTCGTTCTTATAAAGATCGCGGTTGTAGGCCTCCCGATTCCGGTAAATGTATCGGAAGTCGTTGTTGATTTCCTTCACTACAATCCCGGCAGGGAGATTGTTGATGGTTGTATCCATGATTTGGTTGAGCCGTTTGATTTGGGCTTCGTACCGAATCCTCTCGGAAATATCATGGGCAAACGACCAGTAACTTTCTTCTCCGGAATCATTGGTCACGTTGTACATCGTACCTTCATAAGCCAATATTCCTTTATTGATTTTAGATGGGTGATGGGCCACAAAGTTACTGCTGCCACCGTGTATGACATCTTTGCAACGTTCGTTCCAAGCCTCTTGCGTAGGCATATCTGCGGCAACATTGTAAATCTTTAATTGACTGATGTCTTCGTTTTCTGAAATACCATGATTGTATAGGAAACGACGGTTGGCGAAGATAATCGTGCCATCGGGCTTGGCGGCAAAGATACTTTCTTTGGCGTTGTTGATGGCATGAGTCAGTGTATTGATGTCATTTCTGCGATGCTGTATGTCTGTGATGTTCTGGATATAGCCTTCGATGTTGAAACTACCGTCGGAGCGCTGTTCACGCAGATAAGTCTGGATACGCATATAGAAGATTTCTCCGTTCAGGCGGACCCGGTAGCTGATGCTCTCCATGTTGAGCTCCCTTTCGTTCACCCGACACCATTCCATAAAACTCTGACGGTCTTCTTCTACAATCAGTTCCACATATTTCTCAATGGCAAGGTTTTGCACATTTTCCTCGCACAAAACACCGGTATATCCAAGATAATGAAAAATATTCTGTTTCGTATTGTACGTCCATTGTCCTATCTGGGCTACCTTTTGAATAGCCCGCAGGGTGAGATTTGCTTGTTCCAACTGTCTTTTTACGTTGCTTCTTTGCGTGATGTCGCGATATTGACAAAGCACCATACCGTCATAAGGGAACATGAGGCATTTGAAGTAAAAAGTTTCGTCTTTCAGCACCAACTTGAAGTTCTTGCTGATGCTTCTTTGTTCTTCGAGTACAATCTGGAAGATGGGCATCACCCTCTCTCTCGTATATTCTGGTAAAAGCTCAAATATATTTTTTCCTAAAAGTATATCCTCTTGCAGAAACCATAGATCACAATGAGGCTCAATGTCTACGCAGACTCCGTGCCTGTCAACCAATAGCATTGTATCTGCCGTCAGTTTCAATATTCTTTGTGCGTTATTCGCATCATGTAATATTCTGTTCATGTCTGTTTTTTATTAGATGATAGAGACTAATGTCTTATAGTAAGGATAACAAAAGATAATAGCATTTGTTTTACTTTTCAGCGCGTTTCGCTTTTTCCCAGGCTCCGCTTCCTTTTTTCTTTTTCAGATAACGGATGCCTTTCAGCACATTGACATTCATAAATAGGAAATAGTAGGGGATAAAAAGCAACTTGTTTTTTATCTGTTTGGTGGATAGATAATATCCCCAATATCCCAATCCGTAAAAAAGAACCTGCATGGCAAGCAGCACTCCGTAGAATATCGCGGAACCGCCTAACAGCAGAATCGCAATATTCAGCGGGAAGAGAGCAAACAACAGGAACGGAGTAATAGACCATCGCAATACCCGGTGAGACGTATATTGAAAGCTAAGTGTCCCGTAGCGGAAAGGATTCAGCAACGGACGAAGTCGCCAGATGGACTGCAATCCTCCCGCAGCGATGCGCACTTTCCGCTTTTCTTCTTCGCGCATATCTGCCGAACCGCTTTCGATGGCGTAAGCATTGGTGCAATAAGCAATGGTATAACCTTTCATGGTGATCCGGAGCGAAAGAATAAAATCATCGAGCAACGTATCCGGTTCCATTGCTTCGAATAGTTCACGACGCACGGCAAATAGTTCGCCTGCTGCTCCTACAGCAGAGTAGAGGCGGGCGTCAAGTGCTTTCAGTGTTGATTCGTATTTCCAGTAAATACCTTCCCCACCGGCAGCGGCTCCGTCTTTGGTCTGTACGGCGATCCGTTTTTCGCCGGCCACGCAGCCCACTTTCGGGTCTTGGAAAGCAAGCACGATTTCCCGTATGGCTTCCCGGTTTACCATGGTGTTGGCATCCGTAAAGACGACGAGCGGAGTGTCCACCAGCGTCATTCCACGTGTCATTGCGGCTGTCTTACCCTGTCGTAGGGGTTGGAAGTGTACGGTCGCTTTTCCCTGCCAACGGGTTTGCAGTCGTTCGTTTGTACTGTCGTCGCTTCCGTCTGTCACCCATACGATATGCAGTTTGTCCGCAGGGTAGTCCAGTTCAAGACTGTTCTCCATCTTTTCGTCTACAACATCTTCTTCGTTGAATGCTGTAATGAAGAGAGTCACTTCCGGCAAACCAGCGTCCGATGCCGGCAACGAACGCTTCACAGGTTTCACGAAAAGTTCTTTCAACTTGACGAGAACGTAAAGCACAATTCCGTAGCCCAGATAGGTGTAGAACACAATGAATAGGGCAAGCCAGAAAATAATTTCAAGGCAGAGGGTAATGGTTTCGTTCATAGCTGTATATGTTTATTTTTCTTGTATAATTTACATTCATCTCTTTTTAGCCTCGTATTTGAATTTATTCAACTCGTTTCTTCAACTCCGTCTTTTTATCCGAGTCTTTTAGCATATTTACAAAATAGAGTGCATCCGCTTTGGCAGAAACACTTGTCGGATTCGTTTCATACCGTTTCACGAAATTCTCGGCGTGTTCTGCCAGGTATTTCCGGCAGTCTATATTTAACATGATACCGTTTTCATAGTTTGCAAAGGATAAACCAGTAACTTCATCATTGGATGATATTTGTTTGATATCTTCTTTCTTGATACCGGATAGATTGACTGTTACAGAGGGATAATAGAAATACTCTTGCCCGGGTAAATGAACTGTCAGTTTGATAGTGTGCTCATTCTCATAGTTCACTTCCGTTGTACCATGTACCTGATAGTAATTATATTCATAATATTCCTCTTGATTGGGCATCCACATAGAATCATCCCCATCTTGTCCGTAGGTATCGTTGAGCCATAACAGAAATTCCGCCCAACTAGTATCTGTTCCATGTACACCGGCATATATTATCTCACGCTGCTCGCAAGGGTACGACAATTCGTTTACAATTTTTTCTTTTATCTCATCATGGTTATTGAAAAATATTCTCTCAATTAACTTATTTTCTAAATTTAACATTTCCTCAAACGGGTGTATTCTTTCGCCTCCAGTTTGCAGTGTAAACGTTTTGATAACAGGGTAGTTGTGAGCTGCTTCCACATAATTTTTATTTCCGTTTGGCTCTGCTAGCATTTTACATCCTCGTCCCAGGCGATTAAGAATGATATTCTGTGCTATTTCATAATGTGCCAGGATATCGTTTGGATTATTTATATCCGTTGCCATTACGTCGTGGAAGGCAATGCCTATACCAAAGTTTAGCATTTCTTTGACGTTTCCCCATACTAGTCCGTTTTGTTCATGAAAGCCATTGTCTTTTTTATTTATGGTTGTGACATTGTCCATCCATTTTTCTTCAGGCGCAAGAGTTGTTGCGAATGAGAACCGTACTTCATTTTCTGCTCCATCTGTACTTCCCAGAGTTTTTCCAAGATAATAGCAATCGGAGGGTAGGTCGTTTGTTTGTAGATGCGGTAGATCGTAGAATGATTTTTTTGACAATGGTTTTCCATTAATAGCTGCCCAAGTGTAGCAAAAGGCTGCATGCCTACAGTCATCCTGGGTGAGCATAAATAACCATGATTTATTATATTTTAGTGGTGGGATTACAGCATCCGACAGAGTGAGCTGCCGTACTCCCTCTTTTATATGAATCGTGATTTCTGCTGTATGGCTGATTGGTTCATTTATATATGGATAAAGAAATTCCGGGTTACTAATCACTTTTTTTTCCGCAAGACTATCATCATAAAGGTTTTTATTCTTTATACAACTGATGGTTGTGATGTACAAGAATAAAACTATAATACTATTAATGGTTCTTGTGATTCGCATATTTTTATTTCTTTTTTACGAGATTACTCTCCTCATCCTTATATTCCTTTTTCTTTGTGAAAAGTCCTCCTATTTCTTTCATCCTGCTGATGACACGTACCTTAAAACTATTAAACAAACTTCCATCAGCTCCCACCGTGCCATATCCGGTTACGGCACGCGCACGTCTTTTCCGTACAAATGCGATTTTCCCGAATTGTTTGAGTTGCAGAGCCAGATACCCGTCTTCACCACGGATAATATCCGTGCGGATTCCTGTTTTCCGTGCATACTCCGTCCGGTAAGCAAATACCAGTCCGCGCACGCTCAATTCGGGACGTTTGAAGGACTGTAACCATAAATGCAAATCGCGTGTAGACTCATAAATTTTCAGTCCCAGCCACGAATGATCTTTGTCAGGAATATAACTCCAAAGCGAACTGGCCGCCACTATACCCGGCTTTTCGAGTGCGTCTACCATTGTTTCCACATACTTTGGTGGGTACATCGTGTCAGAATCAATGTTGATATGATATTTTCCACGAGCCTGATTCAGTCCGCAGAGGCGTGCGAAGCCGCAACTATGTTGTGTTTCTGTAAAATAAGTCACTCCGCAGGCTTCGTAAATCTCTGCTGTGCGGTCTTTTGATTGGTTGTCTACCCCAATGATTTCTACGGGATATTTGCATTTCATCTCGCTCAATGACCAAAGGCAGGCAAGCAGATGTTTCTCCTCATTGTAGCCGATGAGTGATACAGTGACAAGCGGTTCGTTACTCTGCAATCCGGCCAGATTGCGGCGTACTTCCTCAATAACGGTTTGCGGAGCTTCCGCAAAAGGTTTCTCATATACCTGTAAATACTTAGAATACCATTTCATGAGCTTTTGATTTATGATTTTTGCGACTGTTGACTATTAGCGGACAGTTCCTCAAACAATCGTTTCCACTGTTTTACAATATTTTCCATTTGAAAGCGTTGGGCGTTTATACGAGCCTGCCGCCCCATATCCATTCGGATGTTCTCATTCTCTATCAGATAGGCGATTTTCTCCGCCAATTTTTCTATGTTTTCATTTTCAACCAGCAGACCGTCTTTTCCGTCATCGATAATGTCTTTCGGTCCGCAAGGACAGTCGAAAGAAACAGGTGGTACACCACACGCCATTGCTTCGGTAATAACCATTCCGAATCCCTCAAAGCGGGATGAAAGAACAAAAATCGAACTTTCGCAATATTTATCTACGATATTAGACACAGTGTGTTCCAGTATGCATGAATCCGTCATCGCCAGTTCGTCAATTCTTTGTTGGAAAGAGTCTCTTAACACTCCATCTCCATAAATGCGCAATGTCCATGTCGGATATTTTTTAGAGATGATGCTCCAAGCTTCTATCAATAAATCGAATCCTTTTTGTGGAACGTATCTTCCTGCAGCAATGACTTGATGTGCGCTGCATGTTGAGAAACGCTCTGTTTGTGTAATGATAGGGTTGGGGATTACACAGATATTATTTAGTTCGGGCCAAAAAGCAGTCTCTTCATGCGTGAGGACGACAAACTTATCCAATTGCTTTAAATTTTTCAGCAACTCTTTTTCCCATTTCTTTTGTAGGATACCCCCGAAGTACCCTCCTTTACTTGTACCGTAGGAGTGGCGCGTTACATGGAATTCGCCGACCTTTTTACTCCCGTCGGCGATGGAGTGGATAAACTTCATTTCCCGTCGTATGGTTGAGAGTGTGATGTCCGGCCGTATATCCATCAGCAGACGTGTGAAACGTTTGCGGAATTTATAAAAACGGAAGGGGTACTTCAGTAATTTGCTGATCGGCGATTGGTTGAACGGCCAATCAAATGATATGCCGAGGTCTATATGCTTCACTTTGGGCGAAAGAGCAAAATGAATTTGTCTGTCCCGTTGTTCCGACGTGATGATATACACTTCATAACCTTCACAATGTTCGGCCAGATAGTTTGCTTTGAATGTGACGATCCGTTCTAAGCCACCGGGTGCATAAAGTGAAGGCAAGTAATATGCAATTTTCATGATTGAGCGTTTTTTTAGTTTGTTTTTTTGCTATAATGGTATATATTTCGTAATCGGGACGCCTATACAAAATTTAGATGGAGACTCCTGCCTCGTCAATGACTTTCTGCATTTGAGTTTTCCATGACAGAGGGCGGACTGATTCGCGTATCTCTGCAGGTGTCATTTTTAAGGTATTCCGGAACTTAATCAATTCTTGAATATCAATCGGAGATTCATCGGGCTGTACTTTCCATACATAGGGAGTAGAATCGAAGTCCTCATCTGTTTCCGAGTAAGTGAAGGCAAACCCTCGTGCGGCATATTCTCGATTCTTAAGTGTTTTAATGGAGGTAATTCCGCTACGATGTCGTCCCAGACTACCGATGGCGAAGTCGGCTTTTTCGAACATGGCATCCAGTTCGTCGCCGTGTAAAGGGCCGTGCAGAAGAACATAAGGTTCCAGATGATTATCACGGATGACAGGTAGAATCTCTGCCCGTTCCCGTTCGCCGGATAGTGGACCTACAATATGAAAGTAGACTTTATATTCCGGATTGTTACGGTAATAGTCCGCCAATCCTCGTACGAGACGGTCGAACCCGTGCCAGTAGTGCACTTCCGCCACTCCGATCAGGTGTAGCTCTTTTGTGGTGTCATTTTGATGTTTCCTCATTGGAATCTCTTCAAAATCAATACCATTTGAGATGCGTATGGTGTGTCCGCCAAAGATATTTTTCGCATTGGAGAAGGTGATGATATTATCCAGACTTTTTGCGAGTTTCTTGCGGAAACAACGGTCGATGGCAAGGTGAAATTTTGAAGAACGGGTGATATACTCCTGATCGTAAGGATATGTGGGTATTTCCATCACTACTTTTGCGCCTGTACGTTTCAATAACTTCACCAGTCGAAGGGTGAAAGGACTGGCGTTGTGAAAAGAGCGCATGTATACAAAGTCGATTCCTTCACGGCGGGCATAGTCAATAATAGGCGAGTAATAGACACGTCTCCATACCTTTGCGGCAAAGCCTGTGCCAAAATCAGCAATCACTTCGTCATTCACCATCCAACGCCGTTCACCATAAGGGGTAACGTCGTAGTGACACAAGCGAACATCCACTCCACATTCTTTGAGAGCTTTTACCTGATAACGTATTTTCTTACTGATTCCGTTGGCCTCATTGAAGCCGTGAAATATAAGGAAAAGGGCTTTCATTCGTTTTTTTTCTGTATTCAATGATTGTTTATTCTGTTTTCTTTTTCTCAAACTGTTTTTTCTTTTTCAAACGATTTGGGCGATGATTTGTTTCCGGTATTCTTCTCCGGCATCAGCCACTTCGCTGCCTATAGCGGTTTCGTTTACATATTTTCGTTCCAGTTTCACTTTTTTATGGGCTCCCATTCGCCACCATTCATACTCAACGTCTACATGACCGACATCAATGGCCTGATAACCAGCTTTAAACAAATCGTATGCTAATACTGTGGCCGTGGGACCGAGGGCGATGAGAAACAATGCTCCTTTTTCCACTTTGCAGGCCTCACGCTTGATGTCTTCCATGCGTTCGAATGCGTCTTTGGGCGGGCAAAGAATACGTCGGATGCTCCGGGCATTGTCGAAAAGATCATTGCCCACTCCGAGCCGGCTTTTCTCTCCTTCGATGAAGACGATGTCCCGGTTCTCCCAAATACCTTTCATGTCGCGAAACCATCGGGCGGAATCTTCTTTGCGGGCAAAATCCATATAAGGACGCGTGACGAATGTATTATAATATTTTCGTCCCGCTACCAGCAGACGGTCCCACCACGAACCGTACAGATAAAAATGAGTTCTCCAAAAGCGGCGGCTTTTGCGATTGTAGCGATACAAATCGCGAAATGCGTCGGAGATACAGACAATATGTCCTTCCTCGTGGCTTTGTAGCACTTCGGTCAGTCTCTTGGCTAGTAGCGGATCACCTTTCTGGAAGCGGATTTCCTTTTCCGGACTGGTGAGCAACACTTCGCCATCGCCAAATCGGCTGACAGAACAACGGTCGTCGATAATTTTGCGTATCGTTTCGTCAATGGAAGCTACTTGCGGCATGATTTTTCCCTTTTTTCGCAAGACGATGTACCAGAAATTGTACCATTCCACAGTGCTGCCATATCTTATTTTATAACGTAGCGTTATGATAATGTTTCGTATATTCATAGCTATAGATTTTTTATTCTTAACGACCGCACTTTGCCGATAATGTCATACTCATGCGTCATTTGTATATAAATGCCAAAGATAATAAAACTAACGATACTTTTGGCTATAATTGTCACAAAAATATTCATCCCTTCCAGTGCATACTGCATGGGAATGAGGGCTAATGCTATCAAAATGCTAATGATGAACGGAGAAATAAGCTGACGAATGAATGGCCACGCACTTCGACGGAAGGTTATCCGGTACATTTGCCAGTAACACTGTATAAAGTTGATGGTGAACGTCACCACAATGCAACTAGCCACTGCTGTCAGCGTTCCGAAATAGAAGATTCCGAGCAGTATGCCTGTCACGTTGAGCACAGACGAAAACACTCCGCATACAAATAAGCTCCGTGTATCGCCTGCCGCCTGAAAGATGGAACCGGACGAGGAAAGTATGATCTGAATTCCTACGGAGAGCGACAGGATCCGGAACACGGGTACGGACGGCATCCATTGATGACCGAAAATAATGATTGTCACTTCTTCTGCCGTGAAGAAAAGCAATACGCTAAGCGGCAGGCCGATGAAGGCCAGAAAACGGACAATGCGTTCGTAAGAGCTTAACAGTTTTCCTTTATCATTCTGGAAATCACTGAAGATGGGGTGCATAACCGGAGTGATGACCTGTGTGATATTTTGCAAAGGCAGCATCATCAGACGGTATGATTTTTCGTAATATCCCAAATCGGACATACCCATGTATTTGCCAATCAGTAGTTTATCCAGATTCCGGCTGAAATAGTTGATGACGTTGAACAGGAATTGATAGGCGGAATAGGAAAATATTTTCCGAAGCACCGTTAGTCCGAGGGTGAAACGCAGCCGTTGGGGGTATCGCTGAAAAGAGATAACGAATATTAATACGCTGGATGCAATAGGATTGATAATCAATGCGTACAATCCTGCTCCGCAAAGGGCGGCAGTCACGGCGGCGGCTCCTGCGGAAATCTGGATAACGAAGCTGCGGATGGCTATGAATTTAAATTCTTTGTTCCGGTAAAATAGTGCTCCCGGTACGATGGTGGCAGAGGCAAAAAAGAGGTTGACGGACAGCAGTTGGCATAAAGTTCGCAGGGTATCGCTCTGGTAATAACCGGCAATGATCCACGAAGAAGCGAAAAATAAGACGCTGATTCCGATGCCCGTCCATATAGTGAATGAGAAAATGTCCGACAAATCATCTTTGGTGAGCGATTTGTGCTGTATGATGGCGGGAGACACTCCCATGTCGGTAAGAAGGTTGAAGAAGGCGATGATGACAGTGGCGACGGCTACGATTCCGAAGTCATCCGGCGATAGCAGGCGGGCCAGTATTCCTGCCACAACAAGAGAGATGAGGACGCCGCTGTATTTGGCTAGCGCAGTGTAGAATACTCCTGAAAAGAGTTGTTTTTTGATATTGTTTGTCATTGCTGTTTGTTCTTGTTTTAATGATTAACGAGTAGGGATTTGAAAAGTAGTGCCCCTATTGTTCTTGCTGATACGTATTTCTTATACTTGTGTATACACAACCACGCAAGTTTGATTCGCTCCGGTAATCGGAGTGAATGTGCTTGCCACATGACAGCATTGAGCATCTGCGATAAATATAGGTCAATAATTTCCTTTTCTTCATTTTTTGCAGTCTGTTTTTTGAATTTGAGCATCTCCTGTGTTACGACAAGATATCCTTCAATGTTTCGGTAGGCGAATTGGCAAGTCATAATTGAATTTTGTCTCATACGCCGTTGAAAGAATGTCCGCTTAATGCAGGCTGTTCTTGTGGCTTGTAGGTATAATAAGGTGGTGAATAATTGATCTTCATGCACAATGCCGGGATAAAATTGCAAATAGATTTTTTCTAAAAATCCTTTACGGATTAGGTTCAAGCAGGGTGAAGGTGTGTATTCTTTGTTTTGTAATTGCAATTTGAGAGCTTCACTGCCATTATAAACTTTTTCCTCCAATTTGCCGGTGCGTCTATAATTTAAAGAGGGGGCATTTTTAATATTATTTTCATAAAAGCTTTGTGCGTCGAAAAATACAAAATCAAGTTGCATTTCCTCGCATTTTAGGTAACAGGCTTCCAGGGCATCTTCTTCCAGAAGATCGTCGCTGTCCATGAAATAAATGTATTTGCCGCGAGCATGGCTAATGCCAAAGTTGCGTGCTGTTGATTGTCCCTGATTGGTTTGTGTATAAACTTGTATGCGATGGTCTGTGTTACTTATTTCTTTTAAAATTTCAGGACTTCCATCTGTCGACCCATCATTGATAATGATTATTTCCAGTTCTTTCAGACTTTGGTGTATGATACTTTCTATTGCTTCCCGAACGTATTTTTCGGTGTTGTAAACGGGAATGACAACGCTGACTTTTATCTTGTTATTTTCCATATTTTCTGTAATCTGATAAGCTGCTAATGGTAGTGTTACAACTTGTTTGTCAACTCTTTGTAGAGTTTGGCATATTGCTTGCCCACTTTGTCTATACGCATATTTTCCAAAGCGTATGTGTAATTCGTTTCTCCCTTTCCAAAAGCAGATAATTGTCGGGCTTCTTTCAGTGCCCGTACAATATCAGTTTTATTGTCTGGAGAGAAAGTGGGGTTGCCTGTGCTTTTTAATAATTCACCGATATTACCAACATTAGGCCCTATGGCTATTTTGTGAAAGAGAAAAGCGAGAGGAATATTTGCAGAGTTTAGTACATCTTTCCGCTGAATGAATATGACGTCTGAGGCTGCCATATAGTAAGGCAAATCACACTCGTCTATCAGCTCGTCGCTGGCTCCTCCTTGTAGTTTATATATCCGGTTGAGCAGCGGCATGAGCAGATAGTAGCCGGCTCTTGAAATCCATCGTTTGAGAAAATTCTTGCCGTAGTTGTTACGTCTCGAAAAAGGGTAGAGGCGTGGAGCCAATAGTAACTTGCGTTCCTCGTCCCATGTGCGGAAAGCCCCGAGCACCATGCGTATCTCTTCACGGTTGCGGAATTTACCGAAGGCGGTGACAATGAATGCTTCTTGAGACAGATTGAGATACTGGCGCGCACGTTCTACACTGATATCTTCTTTGTACGTATACTGGTAAATATGGTGTGGGATAATGGCATTGTGGCTATCGGGATGCTTGGCGAGAAATTCGTCCCGGCTGAAACGTCCCATGTGTACGATAATGTCACTTTGCGATTCGATAATATCGTAAGCCTGTCTGATGATTTCATTTGCATTATGAGGGAGGAGGTTATGCCTTGTGTAGACGAAACGCGCTCCTCCGGAACGAAAAAAACGAATTCGTTCTTCCAGGAGCCGGATGATGTCGGGATCGTTGCACGTCCGGCCTACTGCTTCTTCCGGCCATTGGAAATGTATAATGTCATACGTCGTGTCCGATTCCCAGAAATCTTTTGTGGAACATCGAACGTCAATACCAGCCATCCTGATCGCATCGCACAAGATGGGTACGAATAGATTGTCCGTATCCCCGTTTTCTCTAAAAACGATGAGTGCTTTTACCGATGGATTGTCTGTGTCTTCACTTTCATTCATGTTTTTTTCTTTGATTTTGAATCAGCTAAGCTATGCTACAAAGGTACTAAAAGATATGAAAATACCTATCTTTTTTTGATCTTCTTTTTCTTGATTGGCCTTTTGGGTGAACCATTCTTCTTCTTAGTCGCACCAAGCTTCCTGTATTTCAGGAGTGTGCTCTCTCTTTGCCGGCGTTTTCTGTTCAGTTCTTCCACGTTATCAGACTGTTGCAGGAAGAGTAACTGGCTCGGATTATGGTTGAGTAATTCACTAGAATCTACGAGGTTGAATAACACAGAAAAACATTCAGCTAATACTACAAAGTGAAAAAAAGATCTATCATAGTATCATTCATTTTAATAGTCATCTTACTATCAGTATAATACATATGATAGGTGGCTTCTAAAAAATGTATCTATCATGCTTTTACCAGTAAAAACAAGTTGTCTATCATTGACAAATAGCAGTATAAGGGCCATATAGGTGTAAGATAGCTTGTTTTTGTCGCAATGAAGCCATGTAAATCCGATTATTGTGGCTTAATAATCCAACTGTAATGGCGATAAGTTTATAGCCCACATATGTGGGCTATACATCCTGTATGTGTGGGCTGTACGGTTTACATGTGTGTGCTGTACAGCCTGCACATGTGAACTATAGAAAAACTAACGCTCTCAATAGATTATTAAGCTGTCAAATACAGATTATCATCCTATAAAGTGTGCATCCTTATGCCTTTAAATGGGTATTCTCACCTAATACTATACTAAAATGGACGCAGTATAGGTGTGATAGATGTCCGTTTTTTGTAATAAAAGTATGATAGATACGTCTTTAAAAGCTATCTGTCATGATTATTCTATTGATAATGAGAAGATTATTAAAATGAATGATAGCATGATAGATATTTTTTTACCATGTAGTATTTATTGAGGCATTATATACGGCTACCAGTTGCTCTTCAGGTAAATGTAAAACATCAAGAATCCGTTTACATTCCAAAGTGGGTAAGTGGGGCATTTTAGTTCGATAATATGTACATTCTCCGATTCTTCCAAGCATCTGTCTTCACTAGGAGTAACGAAAATGAAGTATTCGTTTGCATGGTCATTTTTTTGCAATTCCCGAATACTTTCAAGAGCAACGAAATCCATACCATGTTTGTTGGTGCGGAAGATTCGTTGAACTTCAATAGCGATTTTCTTAATTATTAATTCCTGTTATATTTGATATTTATTTATGATGTTCACCATGTTCTGTATGGATGAATTTTTTATTGGCTCCTTTTAATTTGAATAAGTTACCTATCATAGTGACTGCAAGCATCGGAACTTTTAGAATGGCTTTTCCTACCTGCTTGGTGAATAATTTATCGCCCGATATAGGTAGTGTCATGGCCGCTACTTGTGCCGCTGACAATATCCACCATTTTATTGCTATCATCCATTCGTGGCCGCCATTGTACAAACTTAATATAATGCCGGTAACGGTAAAAACGAACGTCAGTCCAAAGACTCCTGCCAATTGAACCAGCCGTGGAGGGAGCATCCATTGGAATATCTTATTGCAATAGTCTATATTCCCTTGTAAAAGTGCTTTGGGTAAATGTGGCAACGAAGTACGAAGAGCGCCAAACTGTGCGGCTATCCAGCGTTTGCGCTGGTTGCTGATGGCTTCTTTCTTTTGTGTTTTCTCATCAAAAACAAGCAAGTCGGGCAGATAAACTGTATAGATGCGTTGTTGTAAAAGCATGGCTTCCAATTCTTTGTCTTCACCTGCTGTCCAGAGATATTTCACCTGCTGGTGAAACCATTTTGCTTCAAAAGCCATTCCCGAACCTGATAGTCCGGCAGAAAGCCCTACGGCATTATGACCGCTACGGAAGAAACCATTGTTTATTTCTTCACTGATACTGTCGAGAACGGAAATGTCTGTGTTCAGATTCTTTCCTGTCCGGTGGGCCTGTGCAGATTTTATGCCACTATCAAATACGCGGTTGATTGTGGACAGAAAGTCGGGCGTTGTCATATTGTCGGCATCCATGATGACTACAATGTCGTATGCGTCCGTATCAATGGAATCCATTGCCAGTGTCATTGCTTTGGCTTTCGAACTTTCCGTGTAATTTGCCGTTAACAGACGGATGGGAAGGGCTTGCAGCGCTTCGTTTGTTTCCGGTCGCATCTGATCGGAAATGACTATGACATCATAGAGCTCTTTCGGATAATCTTGCTTAAGAAAGCTCTCTACAGAGGCGAGAATTACACGGTCTTCCTTGTAAGCAGGAAAGAGCACGGCGATGCGTCGAAGCATACGGGCTTCAGGATATTGGGGAGCCCGGTAAAATTTGGAGGCAATAGCGTATAGCAATAGGTAGCATACGCATAACGCGAGGGGAATGTAGAGAATCCAGTCAATGATGTTCATAGTATCTAGGGTTTTATGCGTTTTTACTGTTTTTGTTTGACGAGGACATGAATAGGCCTGAGCAGACTCCATAATAGACAGCACAAAATAGGTCGAAACGGCCTTTGAACGCAAATGACAGACTGTTTTTCCCGGCAGCGACGGTGCTCTGATAGAGTACGGACATCCATCGTTCTATGCCTTTCATATTGCGCCGGGCATAGAGCAGGCGATTCCGTGTCAGGAAATAGGTGCGCAGTTTACTTAGTTGTCCGGTGCTCTGGCTTTCTTTATGAAAAACAGTGCAGCGGGGCTCATACCATAGTTCATAGCCGGCACGAGTCATGCTTGTACTCCAGTCCAATTCTTCATAATAAAGGAAGAAAATTTCCGGCATCATTCCTACCTTTTCAATCACTTCACGCTTAATTATCATAGCTGCCCCATGCAGATAGGGGGTGGGATGGGGCGTGTCGTAACTGCCGTCGTCCGGACAGTCGAAACCCAGTATATTGTTGCGCAACGTTATCTTTGTCAGAGGAGTAAATCCTGCAAACTGTATGTGTTGTGGTGGAAAGGCGAAACGTATTTTCGGCGATACACCTCCGATTTCCGGACGGCTTTCCAGGCGTTCTACCAAACAGGCGACTTCGTCGGACTCGATATATGTATCATTATTGATGAGGAAGATGTATTTGCCCTTTGCAATGCGGATTCCGATATTGTTGCCACCGGAAAAACCTCCGTTTTCATTGCTGCGGATGCTGATAACCGTTGGGTATAATTCGCGTATTTTTGTTGCTTCATCTTCGCGCGAAGCATTGTCTACGACTATGATTTCATAGCTCACAGACTTCAATTTTTTGTGTAGCGATTCTATCAGTTCGCAGGTGTCTTTGAACCCATTATAACAAATTGTAATAAATGATATATCTGGAATATTAGTTGTCATCCTTGTCTCTGTTGGTTTCGTTATTGAATAGATGTTGCTCTTTTTCTTCACTTTTTTCACTCATACGCTTGTCAATATGTGGAGCTGCAAAACAGAGTGCAAAACCGATGTAAACAGGTAGCTGGTTTGGGTACTGCATGATATCGTTGACGTAAGTGGCGATAAAGAATCCGGTATTCATACACAGCCATGCCGCTATTAGCCCCCGCAGACTTTTATTGCGTACTTTAAACATAAGTATCCATGAGCACCAGGCGAAAAGAATACTATGTATGGAGAGGTAGAGTATTAGTCCGACAATTCCCGTTTCCACCCATACGCTGATTAGCCATGAGTCGGGAGGGTAGGGCATCCGTTCCTTCGAATCGAAGTTGCCGGCTTTGGAGAGTCCGATGCCGTAACCTAACGGTTTTTTTTCCATCAGTTCTTTCATCCTTTGTCGGTTTTCAACACGGACAAGGTATGAAGCATCTTCGGACGGGTGGAAAGAAGAGCGCATTTTATAGATATATTGATTGCCGTTTCCTATGTTCGTAAAGTAGAAAAAGCAAAATATAGAGACTGATACAAAGATTCCCGCCAGTAATGCTTTCCAGTTTTTGGCGATGATGGTTATCATCAACACTCCTCCCATGACAACTCCCATGGCTGCCCGGGTTCCTGATATTCCCATTCCGTAAAGTCCGCCGGCGGCAATGAGGATGAAATAAATACGCAACCATTTGGATTTTACGAAAAAGGCGGAGATGGAAAAAACGACAGCTGACATGGCTGCGTGTACTCCATAATTGGCTGCATCAGAGAAACAGGAGAAGTAGCGGATGCCGGACCAGATGATGTGTGTACGCCATCCGCCCAGTACATGTAAGAAATAGAGTTCTTTGGAGTTAAATCCATAATTCTTCTGCCAGTAACCTTTTATAGTAAAAATAAGGACAAACACTGACCACACAATCAGCAAGAGCTCAATGTCTTTTTTGGTACGGATAACGAGCGGGACGATAAAAGCACATATTAAAGGTATAAGTGCATAAGGTGTCAGGTTGATATTCCATGCCTCCTGCACATTGTTGGGATTTAGAATCTCCAGGAGATAGAAACATAACCAGACTGCAAACATATAGGCCATTATGTTTTGTCCCGGTTTCCAGTTTGTTTGTTCGTCATTGTTGAGTTGTACCAAAGAGATAGTGGTAAATAGCAAGATGATTACCATTGAGAATAGTCCTACCTTGATACTTACTAACATACCTGCTGCTATCAATGCGAATTGTAGAGCTAGCAGGACATGGAAAGTTCCTATCCTATTATTCGTCATCTTCTTCTTCCTCTGTCTCTTTTGCTTTTCCTCTTAGATTGAATTTATTTCTTTCTGTAAGCGACAGTTGGCTAAAACGATAGCTGATTCTACGCAACAAGGTGTAGGGGGGGAGCTGACCTGTGAAATCTTCTGTCGCATCGCGGTTGGCATTAGTCAGACATACGCGGAACGGAACATCCGTTTGGCCCATCTGTGTTATAAGTTGCTCACAAAGTTGCTTGTCAATCGTTTTCCATCCGCGGTCGGCCGGGCTTACCAGAATGTTGGCATTAGCGTCGTGTAGCAGAGCGGTTGGTATATTGCTTTTCGACAATGGCGGATAGGCAACGATCAGTATGTCTTCTCCTTGCAAGGTATAAAAGTCTGTGATGCTTTTTGCAAGCAAATATTGAGTGGATTCGGTGTTAAAGTCCTCTCCATACATGATGAACCTTGTATTTAGCATACGACTTTGCATATATCCGCAGATCAGATTTCCGATGATTTCCTCACCGGAGTTTTCACTGGTGCTGAACAGGTTGATAATAAATACCCCGGGTGATTTTCGTTTGGTCAGGAAACTGAGCAGGGAGTTGCTCAACTCTTTGACTGAAAGTTGAACATACGTTTTTGTCAATCCTCCATAACGGGCGGAAGACGGGTTGGGAATGGCTCCTATCACTTTAAATCCAGTCACGCGTTTGGTCCGGTTTGCATCACGCAATGTCCTGTCGAGGAGTTCGATCAGTAATAAGATAGCAATGATTATCAAAAAGCTACCCACACAAGCAGCAATAACAATCTGCTTGCGGTTAGTTGAATTAGATCCAATTGGATAGGTAGGCTCATTGAGTACTTTTAATGTGGCAGAAGTCATTTCCAGATTTTTCTTTCTCAACAAGGCTTCGTTATAACTCTGCAACACAGTCAGGTAACTGCGTTCCGTGAAATTGATGGAGCGTTCTTTTTGCTTGATGGTGGTACCTACAGGGGCGAAAAACACATAACGGTCGTTCAATTCCCGGCGGGCGTCCTGCACGACTAACAGTTCAGCTTTGGCTTTTTCATATAGTAAGGTCTGTTCCAGCCATTGGTCGATAATATTGATACGGCTGGCACCTTCTTTGGTATATTTGTGACCTACGTAGGAATTCGTTAAATCATTCAGTTCTTGTTTTAGTTCGCCCAATCGCCTCTTGTCACCTGTCAGGGATTCTTCATTTTTTTGCTTTGGATCACTCATGGCTTCTACTTCCGAAATTTTGCTGGTGATATTGGACGCTTCTCTTAGCTTATCCATGAATTCCATATTCTTGAGCACTTGCTTGGCATTGTTGTCCATGTGCTTTTCCAGCTCCTCAAGCATCGATTTTGTGCTGTTATATGCAAAAAGTGCATCCTGTTCCCGCAGCTCGAATTCTTTACTGATAGCTGCTATTTCTTTCGTTTCGTCAAGATAGTTGATGATTCGTTTTTGTACGTTGTATTTAGTCAGGTCATCTTCTTCTGAATTTAGCTTCTTTCCGATGCGTTGCAACTCTTCCTCAAAGTATTTGATTACTTTGTCTGTTTCTCCGTAGCGGATGCGGCGGTATTCTTCTACGAATTCATCCATCAGGATACTTACTGTGTTGTAGGCAATGCCAGGATCACCGGAAGTATAGCTGATGTCCAACAAATCACTTGTAAGCCGACGTTGCACTCTGATGTTTTTTAAAGCATTGTAGCTGTAGAAGGGGTGATTGTAGTAGAACATTTCATAGATATAGTTACCCTTTTTGGGTCGCATATATGACTCAAAATTGGCTACTGTTTTCTCTTCACTTGATTTATCGATCAACTTTAATATTTCGGGTCCATGCGGACTGTTTTTTAAATGGTTATAGGTGTAACTGTAACAGGATGGGGTAATTCCGTCATTTTCATGGTCTGGATTTCCTTGGATAAGTACACGAGCGAATAATCGCAAAAATACTCTTTTAAGAGTACTCTCGGCTTGCATGATACTTATCAGATTATCCATGGAGTTTTGCACTGTTGCCCAGTCTGTACGCTTGTCGCTTTCCAAATTATATCCCGAGGCTACTCCTGTATAAAGTGTTGCTTTCACATCATATCCACCTCGCATGTGGCGTGTGTAGTAGAAAACGAGCAATGTGAAGATAGAGGTCCCAACCAGTATCAACCAGCGGTGGCGAAAGAGAGTGCGTATAATGGAAATGATGAAATTCATATCTTGTTTTTTTTATTTTCGTATGATAGGAGTGCGTGAAATAACCTCAAGTATCATTAAACTTTTTGTCAGTTCAAACTTGCTTTTCTCGTATGCTTCACGAGCGGAGGATTGTCTTTCTTTGTCGGCAGCCAACTCTGTAGACTCTATCGTTCCGTTTGCGAAATTCTTTTCAGATATTTCATATTGCACATTGGCAAGCACCAAACTCTCGCTTCTCATCTGAAGAACTTTCATTTGCGAGGTAGCCATTGCATACATTTCAATAATATTCTTTTTGATTTCGTCGTACTTCACTTCTCGTTCCAGTTCTGCGCTTCGGAGTGTAAGCCTTTGCCGGCTGACACGTCCTTTGAGGTCGAACAGATCATCTAGCGGAATACTTAAACCAGCTCCTACAGTGTAGCCATTTTGTGCTTGGGTGGAGTAGGTGAGGTAAGGGGCAACAGCTACGTCCGTATAGGTGGACTCATTGCCGAACATTCCGTATTGATAACTTCCCCGTAAACTGAAGAAACCCAGAAATGACCATTTTTCTTTTCTGAGTAATTTGCGCTCTATTGTCGCCTTTACGTCTGCCATCTCATAAACGGGGCTGTTTTTAGCGTTTTCGAATAAAACAGATAGTGGAGGGAGAACTATTCTACTATAATCTTCTTCACTCAGTTGAGAATAGTCAGACACTTCTTGTGCAACTACATGGGTGGTAGAGACGAATAGAAGTAATAGCCCCGAAAAAAAGTATATAAATTGCTTCATAAAAAAATCCTATTATTTGCTCTTGCTGTGTTATAGCTTGCGCAAATATAAGGATTAATTTTATTTATGTGCAGTCTTTTATTATCTATTTTGCAATCTTTCGTGTAAATTGTGTACAGAACGTCGCTTAAATAGTGTCAGAAAGCCTCTGTCATGTTGAAATAGAACAAATTCTGCTTGTTCACCATGTCTCTGCCGAAATCAAGGCGTACATTCATGCGAGGTTGGACTTCAATGCGTAACCCTAATCCGAGATTCGGAAGTACGCCTTCTATCTTCCCCGGAGTAGGTCCCATGAATCCGCATCCTCCCCAGGCTACATATCCTATATGGCTCAACATCTTCTTCACCCATGTGCTTTTGTCTGTATTTATCATCTGGCGGTATTCGGCCATCATTACATGTGAGGATTTATCGCGAAACTGCCCCATGTAGTAACCGCGAAGATCGAAAGGAGTTCCGCTAAGTACATATTTCGTTAATGGAACGTTTCCAAATGCGTTTTTGCTCTGCACTGTCCAGGCTATAACTTTACGACGACCTACTGTTTTGTATTGGCGATAATCTATTTCCAATCGATAAAAATTATTATCACTGCCGAACGTTTTATTATACATCATTCCCCGGAAGTCAAGGTAAGTTCCGCTATAAGCATTGGCGGGAATATCACGTGTGTCATACGTCAGCAGGAAACCAAGTCCTGAACTGAAATTCTTGTATCCGTGCTCCGTACCTCCTGACGCTATATATGAGGGCTCATTAACCATTCCGGCAGCCGGTTTGGTAATTTTGTCATAGTTCAAATCGACTTGGGGACCGGCAAAGATATTGCTTTCACCCAGACGGAATAAGAACCATGGATTTACTTGAATGCCGCTATAACGGTACTCGCTGGTATCTTCTCCACGTTCATAATCTTTATTGGTGGAATATCCGATGCCATAAAAATTCTCGATTGTATTTTTATAAGAGAAGGTTCCGAAGATACGGAAACGGTCGCCTTTAAAGAAGAGTTGTGGTTTAGTCATCAGGTTTAGTCCGCCCTTGAACATCAATGCGATGGCCATCGGCACTACCGAACGTCGTTGGGTGGTATCACTCGGATTCATCCGGAACGTCATCAGTGCGCTACCGCCTACTAACAAACCGAAGTCCGGCGTATAACTGGGACCACCTAATATGTTATAGTGCAAATTCCGGTTTGCCACGCGCTGGCGACGCAACTCGCGCTTGGAAAGGGCAGGAATGGTGTCTGACGGGGTGTCTTCAATATCTGTAGGAGTAGTATCACTGATAGAAGTTGTAGACCTTTGCAGTTCATCGCTCTTTACTGCCGTACTGTCAGCCGCGGCTGACATCATATTGATGGATGGAAGCATCATCAATATTCCTATTATATATTTCTTCATAATTTCTCTGTGAGGAATTCGACTGCAAAGAAAACTCTTTTGTTCCGATTAGTTTTGATGTTCTTAGATAATAAATCTAAAAAAGAATCGTATTTTTGCGGAATAAGATGTTTCTCGATATGCTGATAAATAAAACTGCATGATTTAATCCCATACACCAAAACAAAATTTATCAGTATATCATGATCCGTCAGCTATTAATTAATTATTTATATCAATGAATAAACAGATTTTATCAATTTTTGTTTTATGTGCTTTTTCTTATTCTACACAAGCGCAAGAAGTGAAAGGAGGCATCAGCGACTCCATGATGCAACAAATCAAGCAGAGTTACGCAAACACTCCTACCGACAAGGCTATCCGCAATGCTATCGGTAGCAACGACATTCGTAAACTGGCTCTCAATCAGGATAACCTGAAAGGGATGGACACACATTTCTCCATCAAAGTGCCTTCCAAAGGTATCACCGATCAGAAATCTTCCGGCCGTTGCTGGCTTTTCACAGGTTTGAATGTGATGCGTGCCAAAGCGATCGCCAAGCATAACCTCGGTTCTTTCGAATTTTCGCAAACTTATCCTTTCTTCTTCGATCAGCTGGAGAAAGCTAATCTCTTTCTGCAAGGTATTATCGACACCAGCAGTAAGCCGATGGATGATAAAATGGTGGAATGGCTCTTCCGCAATCCTTTGAGTGACGGTGGAACATTTACCGGTGTAGCCGATATTGTCAGTAAATACGGGCTTGTTCCCAAAGATGTGATGCCGGAAACCAACAGTAGTGAAAATACCTCCCGTATGGCAGGTCTGATCGCCCTGAAACTTCGTGAACAGGGGCTTCAACTCCGTGATCTCGCTGCGCAAGGTGCCAAGCCTGCTGCCCTTGAGAAAACAAAAACAGAGATGTTGAGCACCATCTACCGCATGTTAGTGTTGAATCTCGGTGTTCCTCCTACTGAATTTACCTGGACTGAATATAACGCTAAGGGTGAGCCTGTGTCTACCGAAACTTACACTCCGCTTTCTTTCCTGAAAAAGTATGGTGACGAAAAACTGATTGATAATTATGTCATGTTAATGAACGATCCGAGCCGTGAATATTATAAGTGTTATGAGATAGACTACGACCGCCACCGTTACGACGGCAAAAACTGGACGTATGTCAATCTTCCCATCGAGGATATCAAAGAAATGGCTATTTCTTCTCTCAAGGATAGCACGATGATGTATTTTTCTTGCGATGTAGGTAAGTTTCTAAACTCTGACCGTGGTCTGCTGGATGTCAAAAACTACGACTACGAATCTCTTATGGGTACTTCTTTTGGCATGAACAAGAAGCAACGTATCCAAAGTTTTGCCAGTGGCTCCAGTCACGCCATGACTCTTATGGCCGTCGATCTTGACAAAAATGGAAAACCGACGAAATGGATGGTTGAAAATAGTTGGGGACCCGCCGCCGGTTATCAGGGCTATCTCATTATGACAGATGATTGGTTTAACGAATATATGTTCCGTCTAGTAGTAGAAACGAAATATGCATCGAAAAAAGCTCTCGAGGTGTTGAAACAGAAGCCTATCCGACTTCCTGCTTGGGATCCTATGTTTGCTGAATAGTTTGCTGAATATTCTTTTTCTTTCGTCTTGATACGAAAGAAAAAGAACCAAAAAGAAAGAATCAAGGCTGCGTTTTTCCGGCTACTCCGGTGCTTCCTCCGGCTAAAGGGCAGAAACTCGCTACGCTCAAACAGTCTGCCCTTCTTAACGCCGAAGGAAACACCTGCGCTTGACGCCGGAAAAACGAGGCCGGGGACCCCGTGCGGCGTGGCGGCCTTTGGTATACGGAAGATTGCATTGTTTTAAAGGATGTATAGCATGAAACTTTGCTGAATAAGAGGTTTTAGTTCTGCAGTGTGGAAGGATTTATAGTATAGAATACTTTTCTAAATAAGAGATTTTGCAGCATGAAGAACTTCCAGCATAAAAAGCACATTATCTAAAGAACTTTGCATATTACAAATGCTACTAATAAAAATGCTTTGCTATATAAAAGCCGCAGACGTTATACGACTAAATATAGCAAAGCTGAACAATATATAATAGAGATATAGAATACGATATAATAGTAGAGATAGAAAAATAGAAATATACAGAGAATTCCTTCCTAATACCCCTCACGAATATCATACAGCGGACCAGCCGGCGGCTTTCCCCGGCCTACTTTTTTCTCCGTCAGGCGAGCGCCCGTAACGTAGCGTTAAGAAGGGCAGATTGTTTGAGCGTAGCGAGTTTCTGCCCTTTAGCGAAGTGAAGGAAGCGAGTAGGAGAAAAAAGTCAGCCTTGAATTTTTCTTTGCTTCTTTCTTTTGTTTCAAGACAAAAGAAAGATGATTACGAGAAAGATGATTTACGTGTACGAACACGAAAGGAATTACGGAAATATATCCGTAATTCCTTTCTTTTTTCCTCCCGAATCCCAATCTTATTTATTACTTTTGCGGCAAATTTATGAAACCATTATTTTATATAGCATGGCAAATGTAATAAAGTTACGTAAAGG